>ERZ772971.140-NODE-140-length-46784-cov-4.556164_pt1 | contig 46784 bp, 40 predicted proteins | sample MGYA00511943_ERZ772971 | MGnify/ENA primary metagenome ERZ772971 (study PRJEB29015, sample SAMEA2737929) | human oral metagenome | biome: human oral; feature: human-associated habitat; material: dental | place: China | collected 2144 ... | reverse complement strand
ATTGCGCAAGCGGTGCTGCAACATCAACGCCCGTTCGATAGCGCAATTTTGGTAGGTAAGGCTGCTTGATTCGTTAAATAGCCTTATGGTATCTACGGTGTTTGTGCGGTTCAGGCGCGCACATGGGTGTTATTTTTTGCGGTAGTGCAGGTGGTTGTCTTCGGCGGCGGTGATGACGATGGTGGTGCCGGCGGGCAGGTTTTCGCCGTTGATGGTCCACAGGCTGTCGCCGATTTTCAGCTTGCCGTAGCCGTTTTCTACCGGGGTATCGAGGGTGTATTCGCGCCCGATGTATTGGGCACCGCGCTTGTTGAGCAACGAGGCGGCATCGTCTTTGCGGCTTTGCCAGCGGCGTGCCAGTTGCCGCCACAGCAGGATGGCGATGAGCGAGAGAGCGGCAAAGATCGCACCCTGCCAGTGCCAGTCGAGCCCGGGGGCGGCGAAGGTGATGATGACGAGCACCAGCGCCGCAAGACCCCAGAAGAGGAAGAAGAAGGAGACGGTCAGCACTTCAATCAGCATGAAGACGCCGGTGAGGATGAGCCAGTTCCAGTATGCGGGTTCAAACATGGGTTTTCCTTATGGTTGGGTTAGTCAAAGGGCGGTTGCCAGTGGGGATCGCGCCAGGCGGCATAGCAGAGGGCGATTTGTGCGGCGGTGGTTTTGTTTTCGGCGAGCGGCGGCAGGTCGTGTTCGGTGAACCAGGCACTGGCGATGGTTTCGCTGTTGGCGCGAAAGGCGCCGCCTACCGCGCGGCAGAGGATGTGGATTTTGTAGATGGTGTAGGCGTTGGCGGGGTGGTTGTGGCGGGCGTGGTCCTGCACGGCGATAAGGCGTTCGGGGATGACGTCCAGCCCCGCTTCTTCTTGGGCTTCTTTGGCGACGTTTTCGCCGATGCTGTGGTTGATGTCGGCCCAGCCGCCGGGCAGCGCCCACAGGCCGTTGTTTTCCTGCACGAGCAGGATGCGGGCATCGTCATCAATGATGGCGGCGCGGGCGTCCACTTTTGGGGTCTGGTAGCCGCTTTCGTTGCAGAAGAGGTCGCGGATTTTTTCAGCGGGCAGGTCTGTGTGGTGGTGCAGGATGTCGGCGGCGATGGCGCGGATGCGGGTGAATCGTTCGATGTCGAAGGGGTCTTTGCTGTAGGCCAGCCCCGCTTGGGCGAGGCTTTGCAGTTCGGTGGCCCAGTCGAGCCAGGGCGGGCGGCGCTTCATGGCTGTTTGTCCGTCGTCTTGTCGGCAGGGTCAGGCGGGGTCAGGCTTTCCGCTAGGGCAGTCTGCGCATCATACGAGCCTTCTTCCGCCGCCTGTTGCAGCCAGCGTTCGGCCTCGGCGCGGTTTTTGTCCCAGAGGTAGTTCATCAGGGTTTCTTCAGCGGGCAGATGGTGCTGGGCGGCGGCTTCGCGCAGCCAGGTCAGTCCGGCGCGGCGCTGCACGGGGTAGGGCGCATTCAGGTATTCGAGGCCGAGACGGTATTGGGCTTCGGCGTCGCCCCGCACGGCCTGTTCCTGCCAGTGACGGATGGGATCGTCATCGGGCGCGTCGAGCGGGGTTTCCTCCGCCTGCGCGGGCAGGTCGGCGATGGGGATATTGATGGTCTGCACTTTTTCCCGGCGGAAAAGGTCAGGGTTGTAGAGGTAGAGGGCGAAGGTGGTGGTGCTGATGAGGACAAGCGCTGCCCCGCCCAGCAAGCGGCTGTAGTACCAGCGGTTACGGTCTGTCGGGAGTTCGGGCGGGAGGGGAGTCATTTTCCTTGTCCGTGGGTGGCGCGCAGATAGGTGTCGCGGGCTTTTTTCTGCCAGATTTCGGCTTGCACCGCGCTTTTTTCGACGCATTCGCCGTTGCGGTACAGGGCAGACAGTTCACCGCTTGCCGCCCAGTCGCCTCCGGCGGCGGCCTGTTCGAGCAGTTGCCGGGCGACGGGGCAGTTGCGCACGACACCATCCGCACGCAGGTAGTGATAGGCCAGGGTATTTTGGGCGGCGGTGCTGCCTTTTGCGGCAGCGCGGTGGTACCAGTAGACGGCGCGGCGGCTGTCGGCGGGGATGCCGATGCCCTGGTCGTAGATGGAAGCCAGTTCTTCGATGGCGGGTAGGTGCGCTTGCGCGGCGGCGCGGTTGATGAGGGCAATGGCGTAGCTGCGCACCGGCGGCGACGGGGTGTTGTATGACTGCATGGCCGGGGATTCGTAGGTAATGACACCGTCCGTGCCGTAGAGAAGCAGGAGACCGAGGCGGTATTCGGCTTCGGGCAGGTGCTGCGCAGCGGCTTGTTGCAGCAGCGTACGGGCTTTACTGCGATCAGCGGTGATGCCCAGGCCTTCCTGATAGCAATACGCCAGGTTGTATTGCGCTTTGGCGTTGCCGTCTGCGGCCAGAGCGGTGTAGATACGCACGGCTTCCGCCGCATCGCCCCGCTCGAAAGCAGCTTTCGCCGCTTCCAGCGGGGGTTCTGCCGTCGCCGTCAGACTGAGGGCGAGCCCCAGACTCAGCGCCAGCCGTTTCATGCGCGTTTACCCGGCTGCGCGTCGTCTTTGCTGTGTTTGAACATTTCTGCGATGCCACCGAGGGCGCCGATGATGCCGCTGGATTCCATCGGCATAAAGACGGTTTTTTGCTGCTCGCTTTCGGCGAATTTGGCCAGCGCGCGCACGTATTCCTGGGCAACAAAGTAGTTGATGGCGTTGATGCCGCCTTCGGCGATGGCTTTGGAAACCATGTCTGTCGCCCGTGCTTCGGCTTGCGCCTGCCGCTCGCGTGCCTCGGCTTCGAGGAAGGCGGCTTCTTTGCGGCCTTCTGCTTCAAGCACCTGCGATTGTTTCAGGCCTTCGGCACGCAGGATTTCCGCCTGTCGCTGTCCTTCGGCTTCGAGGATTTGCGCCCGCTTGATTTGTTCGGCTTTTTTCTGCCGTGCCATGGCTTCCACGAGATCGGCAGGCGGGGTGATATCCTTGATTTCGACGCGGGTGACTTTCACGCCCCAGGGATCGGTAGCGTCGTCAATGATGGCGAGCAGGCGGACGTTGATGGCGTCGCGTTGCGATTGCAGGTCGTCAAGCGTCATCGAGCCGGCTACGGTACGCAGGTTGGTGGTGGCAAGGTTGAGGATGGCGAGTTCTAGGTCGTCCACTGAATAGCAGGCGCGGGCAGCGTTGGTGATCTGGAAGAAGACGACGCCGTCCACCGTCACTTGCGCGTTGTCTTTGGTGATGACTTCCTGACGCGGCACATCCAGCACCGTTTCTTTCATGTTGACCTTGCGGTCGGCGCGGTCAAGCAGCGGGTTGATGAGACGGAAACCGGGTTCGAGGGTGCGGCTGTAACGGCCAAGACGGAGCACGGTGCGTTCCGTACCCTGATCGACAACTTGAATGGCGCGGCGGCCGAGCCAGAATGCGAGGATAATCAGGACGATGATGAAGACGGTACCGCCGCTGAACTGGGAAATGAGACCGGTAGGCATGACGAGCTCCTTATGTTGGTGAAGTGTGGGGAAATTATAGCCGCTTCGCTGCAGCGGAACACGGTCAACAGGATAAGAAACGATCGCATCCGCAAAATCCTTAACCTATAATCGCGACCGCACAGCCGTGCTCACATTTCCCCTTACAAACAAAAGGTTCCGCATGAAAAAACTGCTCCTTGCCGCCGCGCTGACCCTGAGCGCGCTCACCGCCCACGCCGACCTGACCGCGACTGACGTGAAAGGCCGCACCGTGACCGTCCCCAAAGTGCCTGAACGTGTCGTTCTCGGCTTCTACTACGAAGACTATCTCGCCATCGGCGGCAAAGACGCCATGGACAAAGTCGTCGCCCTTGCGCTTTCCACCTGGAAAGACTGGCGGCCGCAGCAATATGCGCTTTATGAAAAAGCCCTGCCCAAGCTGAAAGACATCCCCGACATCGGCAACACCGAAGATGGCACTTTTTCCATCGAAAAGGTCATCGCCGCCAACCCTGATCTCGTCATTCTTGCAGCCTGGAACTACGATGCCCTCGGCGAATCGGTCAAACAGTTTGACACCGCAGGCATTCCTTACGTCGTCCTCGATTACAACGCGCAAACCGTGGATAAGCACGTCACATCCACCCTTGCCCTCGGCACCCTGCTGGGTCAGGAAGAACGCGCCAAAGAACTGGCGGATAACTACAAAAACGCCTTCGCCGATATTGAAAAACGCATCGCGCCGCTGAAACCGTCCCCGAAAAAAGTGTACGTTGAGCTTGCGCGCGACGGCGTGGACACCTTCGGCAACAGCTATGGCAACGGCATGTGGGGCGCGCTTATCACCCAGCTCGGCGGACAGAACATTGCCAAAGACCAGATCGGTAGCTCCGGCCCGCTCAGTCCTGAATACATCATCAGTGAAGCGCCCGACCTCATCTTCCTCGCCGGTTCCGAATGGCTGAACAAGCCGCAAGCGGTGACGGTCGGCTTCGGTGCGGATGAAAAAATCGTGAACGAACGCATCGCCGCTTACCTCAAACGCCCCGGCTGGGCGGATTTGCCGGCTGTGCAGAAAGGGGAAGTCTTCGCCCTTTACCACGGCGGCGCGCGCACTTTGGCGGATTACGTCTATGCGCAATTCATCGCCAAGCAGCTCTATCCGGAAGCCTTCAAGGATGTGGATCCCGTGCAAAACCTGCGTGATTACTACCAGAAATGGCTGCCCATCCCCGCTGATGGCGTGTTCATGACGCAGTATCACAAATAAAACCATCGCCCGCGCGGTAACGCGCGGGCTTCCGTCCATTCATGACCCAAGGAGTCCACCATGATGACCCTCTGGCTAATCCTGCGTGACCGTGACGGCAACGAGACCGCCGTGGAAGAAGACCTGCCCGGCTTCTTCTTTGCCGTAGAAACCCTGGACGACCAATGCGACACGCTCGGCGTCACCCGCATCAGTGAATACGCCGACGACAGCGACATGGCTAACGACATGGACGACTACCTGCACAGTGCGGAATTTGACGCGCAGCTTGCCGATTTCATCGGAGAGAACGGCCATGCCGAAGAGATGAATGCGCTGGCCGAAGAGATGCGCGCAGAGCATGACGGCGTCGAAGCCGAATGGCATGACCCGCAAGGCCTTTTGCGCAGTATCCATGCCTTGCGCGAGCATTACACCGCCCACCCCGACAGCTTCGATGAAGACCTGGAAGCCTGCGGGCTGGAAGACGTGCTGGACGACATCAACCTGCTCGAACCCGTGCTGCAACAGGCCGTCGCTAACGGGCAGAGCGTGCATCTGCGCCTGCTTTCCTGAGAGGCTGCGAACCCAGTGTTTATCCCGCTTGGCGGCACATTTTCCGCTTCCCGGGATCGTCATTACCCCCATCCACCGAGAAAAATCATGCAAAAAAAACTCTTCCTCAGCCTTTTCCTCGTCTGCGCGGCAGCAGGCAATGCCCGGGCGGAAATCCTCTGGCAGGACGATCCACAGGACATCTACGCGTCGGGCTTTTTCTGGCCCGCTTACGATGAATATTTCCAGGCCCTGCCGTATGAGCCGTCAGCAGCAGACCGGCTGGGGCGGCTGTGGGGTATTTTCGCGCGCGAAGCGGGCTCGGCGGATACCTGGGCAGAGTGGCAAGGCTGGCAGCAGGCCGAGCAGCTTTACCGCAACGGCCAGTACCGCGAAGCATTTGAGGCTTTTCTGCCGCTTGCGGACAATGGCAATGTTCTTGCGCAGTTGCGCATATCTGAGCAATACGCTGAAGGCAAGGGCGTGCCGGAAGACGGTGAACACTCCAGTATGTGGTATGAACGGGCATCTGTCGCCCTGCCGTACGGGGCTTATCCACTCTACGACGCGCAAATGCACGTTGCAGACGCCGAAACTCGTTACCAGCTGGGGCAAATGTATTCGATGGGCGCGGGTGTGCGCGGGAACCGCAAGGCAGCGGAGATCATGCAGGCGCTGGCTGGCGAAGGTTTCGCAAAAGCGATGCTGGATCTGTCCGAAATGTACGACGCAGGCGGGGCACTGCCGACAGATCCGGCACAGATGTTCTACTGGCGCGAACAGGCCGCCACGCATGGCGATGCCAGTTTGCAATTTTTGGTTGCCGAGTATTATGAGAGGGAAAAGAATGCCGGTCGCGCCCGTTACTGGTATGAACGCGTGGCGACAAGCGGGGGAGATAGCTGGTCTGCGGCCTTCGCACTTGACCATTTGTACAATTTCGCCGTACGGCGCGGGGATATGGAACAGGCCGAGACCTGGCGTAACCGGGCTGTCCGCGCCTGGCGGACCAAGGCGGACGCGGATGACGCCTATGCCCAATACCGCCTCGGCGATCTGCTGAGCCGGGGGGATGCCGCCGAGGCTGCACAAGCGAAGGGATGGCTGGAAAAAGCGGCGGCACAAGGCGAAGAAGCGGCGGCAAAACGCTTGCAGGAAATCCGCCGAGATTGAGGGAGCCCGCCCTGTACGCGACACCCGCAATCCTGTGCTTTACCCCGATACGAAAATTCGCACCATCACTATGAAAAATCCCTTCAACGCTTCCGCAACATCCGGCAAATCCGCTTACGCGCCGTGTTATTCCGCGAGTGAGCGCCTGCGCCTGTTCGCCGTCACTGTCTTCTGCCTGATAGGCGTCGGTACCGTGCTGCACCACACCTTTTTCCCGTGGCTGCACGCGATCCGCCCTTGCGACACGGTGTTCGGGCTGCCGGGCATCAATATCATCATTTTCACGCCGTTTGCCGGGCTGCCGCTGCTGCTTCTGCTGGCAAGCCTCGTCACCCTGCCGGAAACGCTGCGTATTTTCCGCAGCGGTCAATCCCCTTCGCCCGGGCACAGGACGCTGCGCCCGACCCGCTTGCGCTATGGCCGTGCGGCGCGCCGCATCGCCATCCTGCGTCTTGCCTTTGTCTGCGCCTGCTTCCTCTTCCTCGCCTGGGGTGTGTGGTACGCGCAGCGCTGGACGAATGCGGTTCACGCCCGCTTCCCGCAAGGCATCCCCTGTGTACCCGCCAACCCATAGGAACCGCCCATGACCCCGCCATCTGTCCACAGTCATTACCGCCTCGGCACGGACAAGCGCCTCTTCTTCCTCGCTGCCGCCGCCGTCCTCCTGCTTGTCCTCACCCTTGCCGATCTCGCCAGCGGCCCGTCCGGAATGCCGCTGACCGACATTTTCAGGGCGCTGCACGCCGGGCCGTTTTACGACAACAGCCGCAGCGTGCGTGCCGGCCTGCTGCTGAACGCGCTGCCGCAGCAGGCTTTCCTGCCCGACGCGCTGTGGCAGGGCTTGCGCGACAGCCTCGGCGAAGAAGTGCGCCTGCGCAAACTCGTGACCATCCTCTGGGGGCTGCGCATGCCGCAGACGCTGACCGGCGTCCTCGTCGGCACCGGCCTCGGCCTCGCCGGTTTGCAGATGCAGACCATCCTTGCCAACCCGCTCGCCAGCCCCTTCACCCTCGGCTTCTCGGCAGCGGCAGGCTTCGGTGCGGCACTGGCCATCATGTTCGGCGGACTCGTGCCCGGCCTCGCCCATCACGGCTACTACCAGTTCCTTATCGTTCCCACCAGCGCCTTCCTGATGACACTTGCCGCCTGCGGCCTCATCTACCTCATCGCCATCCTGCGCAGTGCCGCGCCGGAAATCCTCGTGCTGGGCGGCATCGCCGTGCTCTTCTTCTTCCAGTCCATCCAGCTGCTGCTGCAATTCATCGCCAGCCCGGAAGCCTTGCAGCAAATCGTGTACTGGCTCTTCGGCAGCCTGCTCAAAGGGAGCTGGACCTCGGTGACCGTCATCACCGCCGTTATCGCCCTCTGCGCGCCGTTTATCATCCGCGACACCTGGGCGCTCACTACCCTGCGCCTCGGCGATGCCAATGCACTGAGCCTCGGCATTCATGTGGATCGCCTGCGCCGCCGCACCTTCATTACCGTCGCCCTGCTGACCGCCGCCGCCGTGTCCTTCGTCGGCACCATCGGCTTCGTCGGCCTGATTGCGCCGCATATGGCGCGCTCGCTCGTCGGTGAAGACCACCGCTTCGCCCTGCCGCTTGCCGCCGTTACCGGTGCCGTCATCCTCATTGGCGCCGCCGTCTTCGGCAAAATCATCTCGCCGTCCGGCAGTATCCCCGTCGGCATCATCACCGCCGTCGCCGGCGTGCCGATGCTTTTTGCCATCATCATCCGCAACGGCAGAAGGAACGCAGCATGAGCCTGATCCTCGAACACGTCCGCGTTAATTACGGACACACCAACATCCTCGCCGACATCAACGCCCACCTCGAACCCGGGCAAATCGTCGGCCTCATCGGCCCGAACGGCACCGGCAAATCCACCCTCATCAAGGCGATTGCCACCGTGCAGGCGTACAGCGGCACCATCAGCTGGCAAAACGCGCCGGTCAACCTGCGCGACATCGGCTTTATGCCGCAGAACAGCCGCGTGGAAGCCGAACTGAGCGTGCTCGAAACCGTGCTGCTCGGCAAACACGACCACCTCGGCCTGCGCGTGGGCAGTGCGCATATCGACGCCGCTGCCGCCATCCTGGAAGATTTCCGCATCGGCCACCTGCACGACCGCTGCATGACGCAACTCTCCGGCGGCCAGCAGCAACTCGTCCTCCTCGCCCAGCGCCTCCTGCGCGAACCGAAGCTGCTGCTGCTCGACGAAGCGACAAGCGCGCTCGACATCCGCCACCAGATGCAGGTGTTTGACCGCCTGAACGCCTACGTCGCGCGCACCGGTGCGCTGGTGGTCATTGCCATCCACGACCTCAATCTCGCCGCACGCCACACCCAAACCATCCTGCTGCTGCACAAAGGCCACGTCGCCGGACAGGGCGCGTTCGCCGAAATCGTCTCGGCAGCCAGCCTGCGTAAAGTCTATGAAATCGAGGCGGAAATCGTGACCACACCCAGCCACTACACCGCCATCATCCCTGTTTGCCCCTGCAACGATAGAGGGGCATAAGGCAAAAAACGCAGCAATGCCGCACCGTCTCTTGCCGTCAGCCGGATTCCTGTTGTGGTTTCTTAAAGTTATCGCTATGCTTGTGCATCCGTAATCTAAATGAGAGGACTTGTTATTTATGCGTAATCATCTGACTTTGCTGATGTTTGTCTTACCCACTGTTGTCGGCGGCACAACTTTTGCCGCCGACAAGGATAGCGGTAGCAGTGCGACTTTATATGGTTCAATATCACAAGGGGTGGTCGTAACTGACCGCAACAAAGAAGAAAAAACACGTGCGGATTATCTTAGCGACCATGTCCGTGTCGGGATTAAAGGCGAAGAGGCTTTGGGCAATGGGTTGCAGGCATTTTTCAATATTCATATGACCCATAAAGAAAAGAAGGAAAGCAGCGGCCTGAATGGTTTGCGCGAAGCCTATATCGGCCTGAAAGGTAATTTCGGCAAACTGACCCTGGGAAGACAGGCAACCGTATGGAAAAGTTATATGGGTAAATCGGTATTCGATGATGCCGCAATTGGTCTTGCGCGCCCCGGTAAAGTGATTCGCTACGATCTCGACAAGATTGGCGGCAGCGGATTCAAGTTTGCCGTTGATGGTATTCTTGATGGCACACATGAAGTGATTAAAGGTGGCAAGACGCGCGCCTTTAATGCTTATGACGCGGCAATTGGCTATAAAGGGCATGGGCTGGACACATCACTGGGTTATCAGCGTACGAGCGTGGATGCTATTGAAACGGAATTAGGCGGCAAGACAAATGAAATTATAGGGGCATCTATCGCCTACACGCCTTTCGAGAATAAAGACAAAAAACAATCGCTGGAACTCGCTTTTGACTATCAGCATCACGCAAGCTTTGGCAATTTCTTTGCCACGTCTGCCGATTATTCATTCGGCCCACAAAAATTACGCGCCGGTTGGGAAATGCTGGATTACGATAAACAAAGAAACTGGCAGCAATTCCATTTAGGACACCGCTATTATTTCAGCAAACGTACCTTTACCGAAATAAAAGGCGCATACCGCACCCAGGGGGATGAACACAGTTATCTGACAAAAATTCTGTTACGGCACGAATTCTGATTTCAAAACATGCCCACGCAAACGGCGGCCTGCGGGACGCCGCTTTTTATAGCCAGATACTTCGTACACGATCAAAACCTGCCAAGCGGTGTCAATACAGAACCCATCAAGCGGGACGAATACAGGGTTTTGCCGTCGCTGCGCTTTGCCCGGCCCTCGTACATGAAGAAAAAACCCGCCGGGGCGGGTTTTTTGTGGATGGCGGCAGCAGTTACACCTGCCAGTTAATCGGTGTTTCGCCGCGCGATTCGAGGATCTGGTTGGCGCTGGCGAAGTGTGAGCAGCCGATGAAGCCGTTACCCGCCAGTGGCGAGGGGTGCACGGCGGTGAGGATGTAGTGTTTGTCGGCATCGATCAGGCGGATCTTGTCCTTGGCGTAGTTGCCCCACAACATGAAGATGATGTCGCTACGCTCGCGGGAGAGTGTTTCGATGACGGCATCGGTGAAGGTTTGCCAGCCGATGCGGCTGTGACTGCCCGCTTTGCCGCGCTCGACGGTGAGACTGGCGTTGAGCAGCAACACGCCCTGATCCGCCCAGGCGCTCAGGTCGCCGTGATCGGGCGGGACAAAGCCGGGGATGCTGCGTTCGAGTTCTTTGTAGATGTTTTGCAGCGAGGGCGGCACACGCACGCCATGCGGCACGGAAAAGGAAAGCCCCATCGCCTGTCCGGGCTGGTGGTAGGGGTCCTGACCGAGGATGACCACGCGTACTTTGTCGTACGGGGTGCGGTTGAAGGCGTTAAAGATGAGGCCGCCCGGCGGGTAAACGGGGATGTGCGCTTCCTTGGCATCCATCAGGATTTGCTTGATGCGGACAAAGTAGGGTTTGCCGAATTCGTCGTAAAGGGCGGTCTTCCAGCCGTTTTCGATTTGTACATCGTTGGGATTTATCGTGATTTCGCTCGTCATATTTGTCTTATCTGCAATGTTAAAGAAATGGCGGGCGAAATTGTGCCACAGCACGGGAAGACGGGCAAAGGGCGCGGCTCAGCCGCGCCGTCCCAGTTGCCACACGGCGGCGATTTGCCGCGCGGTGCGTTCAAGATTTGCCGCGCCCTGCGCCAGGGTATCGGCGAGTGGGGCGAGGGCGGCGATAGAGGGGAAAATGGCGGTGAAGCCGTCGTCGGTCAGGGTTTCTGCGCCTGCGCCGAGGACGCCGGCAAGGGCAATCACCGGCACGCCCTGCGCGCGGGCGAGTTGCAGCACGCCAAACGGCACTTTGCCGAGGCGGGTTTGCCCGTCAATCCGTCCTTCGCCGGTGATGACCAGATCGGCATTGCGCAAGGCCTCTGCCAGTCCCGCTGCCTGCATCACCAGACTGATGCCGGAGGTAAGTTCGGCGCCGAGCAGTGCCAGCGCGTAGCCCAGGCCGCCGGCGGCACCCGTGCCGGGCGTTTCCCGTTTGTCGGGCAAACCGGCGGCGGTGAGCACGGCGGCATAGTGGGCCAGGGCGGCGTCCAGTTCGGCGACAGTAGCCGCATCCGCGCCTTTTTGCGGGCCGAAGATGGCGCTGGCGCCGCGTTCGCCGCAGAGCGGGTTATTGACGTCGCAGGCGACTTGCAGGGTACAGTCGCGTAAATCGGGCAGCAGAGTGCTGAAATCGGCGCGCGCCAAGCGGGACAATGCTGCCCCGCCGCGTGGCAGTTCGCTGCCTTTCTCATCCAGCAGGCGCACGCCGAGCGCTTGCAGCATCCCCGCACCGCCGTCGTTGGTTGCGCTGCCACCGATACCGAGGATGATGTGGCGTGCACCGTCGGCGAGTGCATGACACAGCATTTCGCCGACGCCGAAGGTGGAGGTTAGACGCGGATTGCGCTCGGCAGGGGCAAGCAGGTGCAAGCCGGCTGCTTCCGCCATTTCCATCACCGCGCTGCCATCGGGCAGGCGGCCATAGCGGGCGGTGACGGGACGAGCAAGCGGGCCTTGCACAAGGACTTCCCGCCACTCGCCGCCGCGTGCCGCGACCAGCGCTGCCGTCGTGCCTTCGCCACCATCAGCCATCGGCACGCAGTGGTATGCCGCCTGTGGCAACACGGCACGGAAGCCGCGCGCGACCGCGTCGCAGGCCGCTGCTGCTGTCAGCGATTCTTTAAAAGAATCCAGCGCAATCACGATTTTCATAGGAACATCTTGCTAAGTAGCCATACCCAAACGATACCGCTTATGCCCTGAATGGCGGTGGCGGTCGTCTGGGTGCGGTAGCCCTGGCCGACGCTCATGCGGCTGAACTGGGTGACGACCCAGAAGAAACTGTCGTTGGCATGCGATACCGTCATCGCTCCGGCGCCGATCGCCATCACGCACATCACGCGGCCCATTTCGCTGTCCAGCCCCATTTGCGCCAGCAGCGGTTCAACGATGGCAGCGGTAGTAATCAGCGCGACCGTGGTCGAACCCTGCGCTGATTTCAGCGCAGCGGCGACGATAAACGGCATGAACAGCCCGACTCCGCTGCGGCTCAGTGTCTCACCGACATAAGCGGCGACCGGCGTTGCTTTCAACACCTCGCCGAAGGCGCCACCTGCGCCGGTAATCAGCAGGATCGGCGCGCAAGTGGCGATGCCGTCGCTGATAATCGTGCCGATATGCGCCAACTTGTCTCCGCGCAGCAGCAGGAAGGAGAGGAACAGACCAATCAGCAGCGCATTGAGCGGCGTGCCGAGGAAAGTAAATGTCTCGAGCGCCATGCTGTCACCAAACGGATGAGTCGGGAAAGCGGCGATTGAGCCGAGGCAAATCAGCACAATCGGCACCACAATCGGCATGAAAGCAGCGGCAGGCGAGGGCAGTGTGCCGTAGCCGTCGCGAATCGCCTGCGCCTTGTCGGCAGCGGCAGCATCCGCAGCAGTAGCGGCACCGTCCGGCGCTTCATGCAAAAAGCGGTTCGCCCACCACCAGCCGCTCAAAATCGGCACGACGGCGACAAGCAGCCCCATACCGATGACCAGCCCTAGCTGATTTTCCAGCCCGAGCTTGCCGGCGGCGGCAATCGGTCCCGGCGTCGGCGGTACAAACGTATGTGTGGCATAAAGACCAGTAGCAAGAGCGACGCTCATCGCCACCGATGACACCTTCATCCGCTTCGCCAGCGATTCCTTCAACGAATGCAGGATGACAAAGCCCGAATCACAAAATACCGGCACAGAAACGATTGCGCCGACGATTGACATGGCAAGCGTCGGGAAACGCGGGCCGATGACCTTCACCACCGATTCCGCCATGACCAGCGCCGCACCGGTCTTTTCCAGCACCAGGCCGATAATCGTCCCCAGGGTGATGACCAGACCGATTGAGCCGAGAATATTGCCAAACCCCGTGCCGATAACGGCGGCGATGCCGGTTTTGCCAGTCAACGGCAGCTGATAGCAGAAGGCCGTCACAAAGCAGGCGAGCAGGAGCACAAGGAAGGGATGCCATTTCAACTTGGCCGTCGCCAGCACGATGAAGACGATGACCAGAACCAACCACAGGACAATCATAAGCACCTCACAGTTGAACAACTACCCACATTATCCGCAAACAAATCACATAAAACAACGACAAAAGCACGGTAAAAAACGGCAAAACACACTATGTCGTAATTGAGAAGAAACACCTGTCAGGCGCTATACTTGCGCGTCATTTTTTACAACGAGACCAGACAAACATGCGCCTCCTCCCCACATTTTTCCCCGCTCTGCTTGCCACCACCCTCTACGCAGCCCCTAATCCGGTGGTGACCACCCCCGACCTGCACACCCCCGATGAAAAACTGCCTGCTTCGGCAGAAAGAGCGGCAGCCGATAAACAAAAAAACCAGCAGGTAAAAGAAAACGTCATGGAAGTGACTGAAGAACAACTGCTGGCTGACCCCGCCCTGCTCGCCAATGCGTTGGATAGCGCTATCATCAACGGTGATGCCGATGCCGTCGCCGTACTGCTGCCCATCTACCGCAAACTGCCCGCCGACAAACAGGACAAAATGCTGCTGCGCTTCGGCGAAGCGATGCAGGCACGCAGCACCGGAAATCTATCGCTGGCCATTGCCCGTTACCGCGAAATGATTGCCGAAGACCCCAGCCTGCAACCCGTACGCCTGCATTTGGCGATGGCGCTTATGGCCGATCACCAGGACGAAGCGGCGCGTGGTCAGCTGGAAAAACTGCGCTCCGAACAACTGCCGGACGACATACGCAAAATTGTGGACGATGCCCTTGCCGCCCTGCGCGAGCGGCGCAGCTGGACCTTCAACGCTGCCACCTACTACCGTTACGACAATAACATCAACGGCGCGCCGCGTGAACGCGAGCGTCGGGGCGGCCGAGGCACCTGGACCTTCCCTGAGCCGAAAAAAGCGCATGGCATCCACCTTGACCTCTCTGCCGAACGTCGAATGCCCGCTGCAAACGGTTGGTATGCGCAGGTTGAAGGCAGCATGAATAGCGACTGGTACTGGAACGTCCATGATTACGATGACTTCCGTTTTCGTCTCGGTATGGGCGGCGGCTGGCAGAATGCCCGCTGGGACGCCAGCCTCATTCCCTTCGTGCAGCGCCGCATCTACGCCGGACAGGGGTATTCGACCAACCTCGGCGCCGATGCCAACGTCTCCTACTGGCTCACCCCGAAATGGCGCCTGAGTACCTCCGCCCAGGCGATGCACAAGCAGCACGACCGCCGCGAATGGCTGGACGGCAACCAGTACTACGGCGGCCTAAGCGCCCTCTACGCGCCGAACGCGCGCCAATACTGGTTCGGCGGGGTCAATGCCATGCGCAGCAAGGCGCAGGACAGCTCAGATGCCTTCAAACGCTTTGGCGTCAACCTCGGTTGGGGGCAGGAATGGGGCTGGGGTATGTCCAGCCGTCTGGTTGGCACCTACGCAAGGCGCAACTACGACGGCCTCGATTTCTTCGGCATCAAGCGCAAGGACAACGAATACGGCGTTACCCTCAGCCTCTGGAATCGCAACCTCTACTTCTGGGGCATCACCCCACGCCTGACCTTCAGTTGGGATCGTACCGCCAGTAACCACTTCTACTACGACAATCACGACCAGGACGTGTACCTCGAATTCAGCAAATCCTTCTGATGCCCGTCCCGGTAGCAAGCGAAAAAGACAGCGCTCCGGCGCAAAAGCCCTTCCCCAGCGGGGAGGGGCTTTTTGTTTGGGGCCAAAGTGAAACGGCTATAGTTGAATAGATAAAAAAGCGTAACAAGGCGCGTCGCCGCAGACAGTACAGGTAGTACGGCAAGGCGACGCAACGCCGTTACGATTTTTTTAGATGTTTAACTATATAAAAAAGGCGGCCATTGGCCGCCTTTTTACTGTCTGAATCCCGCTTACGCTGGTTTGTTTTCCTTGCGCTGCGCACGCAGGCGGGCGCGGGTGGCGCGAAAAAAGGCGATGCGCCGTTTGCGCCGCCACAGGTAGTAGATGATGAAAGCGGCAAGCGCGATGAAGAGTGCCATGGTCAGGTATTTGAATTCATGCATTTTCTTCATCATCCATTCGCTGTTTTCCGCGCCATAGAAGCCGATATAGACAAAAATGGGAATGGAGAGTAATGCCGCGAGGCCGTCCATGAGGGTGAATTGCCAGAAGCTGATGCGGCGGGTGATGCCAGTCATGACGTAGATGGGCGCGCGCAGGCCGGGCAGGAAGCGGGCGATGAAGACGAGGCGGTTGCCGTAGCGCAGGAAGAGGGTTTCGGTTTGCAACATCCGCTTTGGCGTGAGCAGTTTGGAGAACCAGCGTGATTTGCGCAGGTGCGGGCCGAATTTCCAGCCGATGATGTACATCATCCAGTCGCCGCAAAGCACACCGAAGTAGGCGACCACCAGCATGATGTGCACGTTTTTTTCACCGAGGGCGGAGATGATGCCGGCGGTCACGAGGGTGATGTCTTCCGGCAAGGGCAATCCCATGCCGCAGAGAACGAGAACACTGAACACGGCGTAATAGCCGTATTCGAAAAAAAAGCTTTGCAGGAACGACATTAAAGAGGCTCGAACGGTGAGGTGTGAAAGTCGCACATGATACCAAAGCGGCGGGGGCTTTGCCCCGCCGCCCGCACGACTTTGTTCGAGAATTTAATGGGTTTGCTGTTGTTTTTTGACGCTTTGCACCCCCGGATTCGCATCAATACGCGCGTAGTAATCATCGAGGCGATCGAAGCTGCTGAGGTCGATTTGCAGGGTACGTGCCCAGCGCAGGGTGGTGTACACATAAATGTCGGCAATGCTCAGTTCGCCGGCAAGATAATTCTGCGCGTGCAGGGCGTCGTTGACGATGCCGTAGAGACGGAGGATGGCGGCGCGTCCGCCGGCAGCCAGCGCCTGTTGCGCTGCCTCATCCGCGACGAAGCGTGCTGGGCCGAAGACCAGGCTGAACTGGCGGTGCAGATCGCTGTTGGCAAAGGATAGCCATTGCCGCGCTTTTGCCGTGGTACGCGTATCACCGTGGCCGAAAATGCCCGCTTTGGGGGCGAGATCATGGATGTAGCCGACGATGGCGACATTCTGCGTTAGCGTCCAGCCGTCATCTTCCAAAAGCGGCACCTGCCCGAGCGGATTGAGCTTGAGATACGCAGGTTCCTTGATGCTCTCGCGCGTTTCCGCCTGCGTCTGGTAAGGCAGGCCGGACCATTCCAGCGCAACATGCGGCACGAAGGCACAACTACCGGGAAAATAATGCAATTTCAACATGATGTGTTACCTCAAAAAGAAAAGCACCAATTGTGCAAGCGTTTTATAACAAAAAGCCACAGCGCAAGTGGCAGTAGATGAAAATAATGTAATCGTATTATCATAAAACCCCATTCCACCACACCAAGCGAAGCACTATGTACGACTTTATTATGGAAGATACCCCCAACCGCGTCCGCGTGATTGATATTAACCGCAGCGGTGTGCAGACCATCCTTGCCCAGCCGGATGAAGACTATGACATCCAGGCGGCAGGGGCGGCGGAAACCGTGCAGCAGGGGCAGGATCTCTGGATCTATCAGGACGGTGAACTGCGCGCCGTGGTGCAGGACTACTACGCCTACCACAGTAGCGCTCCCGCCGTCGCTTACAACACGGCGGATTACTACACCCCGCCACCGCTGACGGATAACGCGACGACCCTGCCGCATAGCACTGCGACAACCACCACCACGCCCAGCGGTGGCGGCAGTCCGGGGGCGCTGCCTTTTGTTATCGGCGGCATTGCTGTAGCCGGTGGGGTGGCGGCACTGGCGGCGGGCGGAGGCGGCAGCAAAAAGGATGGCAACAATGGTGACGCCCAGCCCAATCATCCGGCTTCGCCTGCCGCAAGCGGTGATGATCCCGCCCGCCATAACGGCAGCGTCAGCGACAGCCGCTTCGCCGGCGACCGCTCGACCAACAACTACTATTTCATCCAGGCACTGAACAATACGGACAACAAAGAAGGGCACCTCGCCGGACACGTCATGGGACAACCGCTGACCGTGCGTTACCACTTCGCGACCGACGCCTACGATCGCATCGGCGGCTTCTACCTAAGCGGCTTCCGGGTATTCAGCGAGGCACAGAAAGCCGATATCCGTGCGGCGATGGCAGATATCAGCCGCTACACCAATGTCCGTTTCATCGAAGCGGGAGCGGGTGAGGCCACCCTGCATTACTATCTTGATGATTTGACCATAGCACAGGAAGGGCACGCCGAAGACACCATCGTCACCGGTTACGCGCGCTACGGCGGCGACGTCCACCTCAACGTCCGGGGCTTCGCTGCTGACGATGCCTTCCGCCACGGCAAACAATACATCATCAACAGCGAAGGCAACTTCTTCCCCGCCGGCTGGGCGACCCTTTTCCACGAAATCGGGCACAGCATCGGCCTGACCCACCCCTTCGGCGATCAGAACAGCGTCAGCTTGTCACGCAGCGAAAACCGCGACGACCTCACCCTGATGTCCTACACGGCGGCGCATCATGCCGGGCAGATCAGCTTCACCCTGAACGGCGAGCGGTACTATATTAACGATGTACCGCTTTCGCCGACCCAGCCGGGTATCTATGACCTCATCGCCCTGCATTACCGCTACGGCGTCAACCCCGACTACAAGAGCGGCAACGACACCTACCATTTCAGCCGCTTTGATCCCGCCGTCCTCGGCAACGGCATCTATATCTTCGACGGCGGCGGGCAGGATATGCTCGATGCTTCCGACCAGACACAAAACCTCTTTCTCGACCTCACCCCGGGCAGCTGGAACTACGCGGGCAGCAAAACGGCACAACTCGCACTCAACGACTACGGCCAGCCGAACAGCGGCCAGCTCTTCATCGGCTACGGTACGCAGATCGAAAGCGCGAAAGGCGGCACAGGTCACGACACCATCAAGGGCAACAGCGCCGCCAACTACCTCTTCGGCTACGACGGTAACGACAATATTGACGGCGGCGCGGGCAACGACCAGATCGAAGGCGGGCGCGGCGCCGACACCCTCACCGGCGGACGCGGAGCAGACACCTTCCGCTTCGCCAGCCCGCTTGACGGCACGCACGACACCATCACCGACTTCAACCTGCGCGAAGGCGATCTGCTCGAACTCGACCATCGCATCTACACTGCCCTGCAAGAGAGCGGCACCCTGAATGCTGGACAATTTGTCAGAGGCAGCGCGGCGCAGGATGAAAATGACCGCATCATCTACAACCCGGCGACAGGCGAACTCGCTTACGATCCGGACGGCAGCGGCGCCGCTGCGGCAACGCTGATTGCCAATATCGGCCGCGACCTCGAACTGAACGCCAACCACATCCACATCATTTGACGCCCCGCCTGTAAACGGAAAAGCCCACCGCTCACGGTGGGCTTCTTTTTCGCACGAGGCGGCTAGGGAAACAAGGTGGCGTTGGTGCTTTTGGCCGGATGTCCAAAATCCTTGCGGGATAAATACTGGGCCCGCCAAGCGGGATAAATACTGGACCCCCCAAGCGGGATAAATACTGGGCCCGCCAAGCGGGATAAATACTGGACCCGCCAAGCGGGATAAATACTGGGCCCGCCAAGCGGGATAAATACTGGACCCGCCAAGCGGGATAAATACTGGGCCCACCAAGCAGGATAAATACCGGGCTCGCCAAGCGGGATAAAACCTGGTTTCCCGATGCCTCAATACCCCGTCACCGTTATCTCTCCGCTGTCGTATTCCGCGAGGAATACCGCGCCCGCTTCCGCATAGCCCTGCGCCTGCAATGCCGCCAGTAGCCAGGCTTCGTCTTTGTCGATCATCTCCAGCGTGGCGTGCTGGATGACGCCGTCGGTAATCAGCGGGTATTTCGGCTTCTCTTCACCCATCTGCGTGATGATCAGCTGTCCGTCCTGTTCGAGGATGGCCTGTTTGACGTCTTTCACCGCATACACACCTTCGGCACGCAGTTTGAAGGCGAGATCATGCGCCGACATGCCCACCCGCCGCACCGCTTCCACATCCAGCTGGCCACGCGAAATCAGCAGCACCGGCTGTCCGTCCACCATCCGCTTGACCAGATTGTTGTGTTTTTTCAGCCAGCGTAGCGACAGCACCAACGCGAACCAGATCACCAGGATCAGCAGGAATTCAAGTATGGTGATGTCGGGGTTGTAAATCACCCCGCCGACAATCCCGCCCAGCACATAGTTCTGCACTTGATCGCTGGCCGAGGCGGGCGCGAGATTGCCTTTGCCGGTCAGGTTGATGACCAGCACCAGTGCCAGGAAACCAAGAATCAGCTTGGCTGCAACTAATAGGTAAAACATCGTCGTATTCCTTAAGTAGATAAAATACCGCGCCATTAGCGCAGCACACAGCAAGGCCGTGCCCGCCTGTCTGCGCCATCACCGCGCCGCTGCCGGGGCTTCTTCCCCCGCGCGTGTCCGGACATGCGGCAATTTGTACCCACTGCCCTGATACGGGGGCCGGCGTTTATCCCGCAAAGAGAAATCTTATGAATAGCATAGTGTTGTGATACTTTTAATACTTCGGTACTTTGTACCTGCCGCGTCCCGTTATTTGGGTTCGCCCTGCGGATAAATGCCCATCCCAATCCCTCCCCACGGGGCAGGGTTTTCCAGTATAGGAGTGATGAAACTTATGAAGCGCAAACGTTTATATGTGGCGGCGGCCGTCACCTTGTTGGCCGCAGGCGGCGGTGCATGGTGGTGGACGCAAGCGCGGCAGCACGATGCCCTGCCGCCGATCGAAATCCCTGCCGGTTGTCCCAAGCCGATCGCCCACGGTTACAACCTGTATCCATTCTCACCCGCGTATGTACACTCGGAATTTATCGCGCTTTGGCATTTGTATTCGAGTCAGGACTCGCCGGTGGCGCGTTTTTTGACCGCTTCCGAGCGGGCACGCCTCGCGCCGTCTTTCGACAATGCCCTGTGGCTGGACAGTGAACGGATTTTTTCTTTCCGCGACGACCGTATCGGGATATTGGACGCAACAGGGCGAGAATTGTTGCCGCCGACCTTTGACGAGGTACAGTTTCTGGCGGCGGCGACAGGCGCGCCGATACCTGCGCGGCAGGGCAAGCGTTGGGGTTACATCAACCGCAACGGCCAATGGGTGATAGCGCCGCAGTTTGCCGATGCACGGCCGTTTTTCGAGGGGCGGGCGGCAGTCAAAGACGGCAAGGACTGGGGCTATCTCGATAGCGACGGGCAGATGGTGATCGCACCACAGTTTTACAGTGTGGGGCCGTTTAATGAGTCGGTCTCGTACGCGCATGTCTGTAAGTTCTCGCAGCAAAGTAAGAGAAATAGCTGTTTTGCCATCGACCGTACGGGGCAGCGCCGCGAAGATATAGATGAAGTGGCGGGCATCCCCTTCAACCGCAACGAAGAGTGGCGGCGGGTGATAGATGGGCTCTTCAAGCCGCACGCCCTCTATCCGCAAGAAGATGAAAACAAACGGTGGGGCTTCGTTGATAGTGACGGCCGCTGGGTAATCGCGCCGCAGTATCTTCATGCCCACGCTTTTACAGAAGGTGTGGCGGCGGTGCAGTCGCCTGACGGCTGGGGCTTTATCGGCCATGACGGCCGCTGGGTGATTGTGCCGCAGTATAGCGATGCGTGGCCTTTCAATAACGGGGTGGCGGTGGTCGGCGAACGCGGTGCGCAGGGTTTGATTGACCGCGAAGGACGACTGCTGCTGCCGCAGCGCTATTTCTTGCAGAACCATGTCAATGCCGATTTCAGCGAAGGGCTTGTGCCCTTTCGGCGCTCCGGCCCCGTTCAGAGCGACGACCGCTGGGGCTTTATGGATTTTCAGGGGAATGAAGTCATCTCGCCACGGTATGTATTCGAGGGGTTCGGTGGCCGTACCAATTTTTGGCACGGCCTGGTTTACGACGAAGTGAACAATGCGGCGATCAGTGCGGCTGGTTGCCCGATGGCACGGCCGTGGTGGTGGTTGTAGGACGGTTTACCGCGCCGGGCGCTGTTTTTTTTCCGCAAACCGCGTGGGCAACAAGTTGCCCATCCTACGTGGACCCGGTGTTTGTCCCGCTTGGCGGGCGTTCTTTGGGGGCGCTGTACCAGACGCTGTCTTTTCTGGCGCGGGCGAGGCGGCGCTGGCTGGTGCGGGCGATGTGGTGCAGGGCGAAGCCGAGGATCAGGGCGGCGATGTCCACGCCGAGGGTGTCTGTGCGCAGGTAGTAGGGCGGGATGCGCGCCGCGCCGAGAAGGCTGGTTACCGGGATGGCGAGGGTCAGCCAGGCGGCGCAGTGGGTGAGGCGGATGGCGGCGTGGGCGTTGCCGTGCGGGGGGGGCAGGCGGCTAAGAATGACGTTTTTTGTCTGCCCGCTTGCCGGTTCCGCCTCGACGGGATTGGGGTTTTCGCCTGCTGTTTCCGCTGCGGGGGACGCGTCGTGCGGGCGGTGGGCTGAAGCCCGTTCTTCTGTTTGGGCGCTGATGCGCGCGTGCCACAGGGCGTAGGCGGCACTTGCAAGGAAGGCGGTGTAGTAGGCGGCGGTGTTGGTAATAGCGGGGGCAAGCGGCAGGTGGCGCAGGCTGCGTGCGGCAAGGAAGGCGAGCGCGATGCCGTTGATGCTGCCGAGGGTGATGCCGGTGCTGAGTGCAGCCATGCGGATGCGGGTTCGGGCGAAGGTGCCGCGCGCCGGGCGTTTGTCCAGCCAGAGCAGGTTGCCGGTGTAGAAGAGGGCGGCACCCATGAGGGCGAGGATGAGGTAGGCGGCGCGGATGAGGGCGCCGCCGTAGTCGCCAAGGTGCAGGTGGAAGAAGGTGTTGATGATGGGGGTGTAGCCGTCGTTTTTGAGGCTGTTGTAGCGGATGTCGCCGCTGTACGGGTTGATGACAAGGCGGGCGGGACGGCTGCCGTTCCCGATGTTGCCAAGCAGGACGGCACCGGCGCGCTGCGGGTTGTCGAGTCCCCGGTAGGTGATGCGGGTGATGGTGAGGTCGGGGCGCTGTTGCCGGGCGGTTTTGATGAGGGCGGGCGGCAGGATGAGGCGGTCAAGGTTGGCTTTTTCTCTGCTGGCGACAGGCGGCGGGGCGTGATGGTTTTTCATGTGCTGTTCGGGGGGCAGCAGGTTGTCCATGCCGTCGTAGATGAGGTCGTGGTAGGCGAAGACAGCGGTGGTGGCAGCGATGATGAGGTGGAAGGGCAGGCCGGTGAGGCCGAGCAGGTTGTGGGTATCCAGCCAGGCGCGGCGCGGGCTTTTGTCGCTGCGCAGGGCGAAGTGGTCGGCGATGAGGGTCGGCAGGTAGAGGATGGTGCCGCTCACAAGGGCAAGGGTGTAGAGGACGGCGATGATGCCCATGATGAGCAGGCCGAGGGATTCGCCGCCGATGGTGCCGGGGATACCGGCGGTCTGGTGCAGCAGGTTGGCCTGGGCACCGAGCGGGTTGTGCGGGTAGTGGTGGGTGTGCAGGGCGTCGCCGTCCAGGGTCGCCCAGTGTTCGTCGCCGGCTTTGTCCGTCCAGCTGATGGGGGCGGGGGCGTGGTCGGCGTAGTGCAGGGTGAGGTTGGCGGCGGCTTCGGGGTGGGCGGCGAGAACGGCGCGGATGTGCGCGGCGCTGTTGTCGGGAGTGGCATGGTGGACGGGTTGCGGCGGGGTCGCCCAGCGGTCGATGGTGTCGGCATAGAGGGCGAGTGCGCCTGAAAGGAAGCAGATGGTGAGGAAGAGGGCGCAGAGGATGCCCGCCCAGGTGTGCAGGTTTTTCTGGGTTTTCAGGGTGTGGGTGGGGATGTGCATGGTGGTTGGGTCGCGGGTTTATCAGGTGGCGCGGTAGAGCAGCCAGGCGATGAGGGTGATGGCGAGGTGGACGCGCCAAGCGCTCGCGCCGTTGCGCAACAGGTAGGTGGCGTTGAGCAGGGTGAGCCAGGCGAGGCCGCCCAACCACATGGCGAGGTAGCGCGGCTCTTCGCCATCTGCGGCATGGGCGCGGTAGTAGGCGGTGGCAAGCAGCAGGGCGCTGAGGCTGCCACAAGTGAGGGCGACGGCTGTTTTGGCGAGCCAGGCAGGGTGGGGTTCGCCGCGATTGAGCAGTCGCCACAGGGCGGGCAACGGGTTTTTCGGGTGCCATGTTGGCAGGCGCAGGCGGGTGTGGGCGATGAGCGGCCAGGCGGCCAGCCAGGTGAGGCTCAGGGCGGTGTAGATGAGGATGCCGTAGCTGCCGAAGGTGGTGAGGTAGAGGGTGAGGGCGGCTGCGGCATAGAGTGCGGCGCGGCGGCAGGTGTTGCGACGGGGCAGTGGCTCGCCGTGCCAGCGTTGGTGCGGGCTGGTGCGGTAGAGCAGGTGGGCGGCAGTGGCGTGCAGGATGGTGGCCAGGATGATGATCAGGGTGTGCATGGTGCTGGGGCATGGTGGCGGAACGGCGCGGCGTCCCGCCTGGTGCGGAGGTTATTTGATGTCGTAGCGCAGGGTCGCCATGATGTGGCGCGGTGCGGAATAGCTGTGCCAGCCGACGGCGGTGCGGCGTTTTTCGTTGAAGAGGTTGCCCGCGTTCAGTCCGATGTGCAGGTTGTCGTTCATGTGGTAGCGCGCCATGAGGTCAACGGTGGTGTAGGCGTCGTTGGTGTAGGCGCGGCGGGTAATTTCGTTGTCCACGGTCGGTTTTTGCCAGCTTTTGCTTTGCCAGTCAAGGCTGCCGCCCACGGTCCAGTGTTTGTCGATATCCCAGGCGGTGTAGAGCTTGATTTGGTGCACGGGGATGTCGGTGTTGAGGGTTTCGCCGCTGCGGCTTTTGCTTTTGTTGCGGGTGTAGGACGCACTCAGCCGCCAGTCGGGCAGGATTTCCCCGCCAAGGGTGAGTTCCCAGCCCCGGTTTTTGCTGCCGTTTTCGGCGCGGTAGTAGCTGGTGTCCGGATCGTCAGGGTAGGTGCCTGCCTTGACAGCGACGTTGTTTTTGCGGCTTTCGTAGAGGGCGGCACTGGCGTTGAGGCGACCATCCAGCCATTCGCCTTTGAGGCCGATTTCGTAGTTGCGCCCTTCTTCGGGTTTGAGGTTTTTGTGGTTGATGTCCTTGTTGCTCTGCGGTTTGAAGATGGTGCTGTAGCCCGCGTAGGTGGTGAGGTTGTCGGTTATGTCGTAGCCGACCCCGAGGTAGGGGGTAAAGATGGCGTTTTCTTTCTGGCTCTGGTTTTTGAAGGCGGTGTAGATGTTGCGTTCGTCGGATTTCCAGTGGGTCAGGCTGGCGCCGGCGAGAATGTGCCAACGGTCGGTCAGGTCAATGCCGGTCGAGCCGTAGAGGCTCGCCATGCGGTTTTTGTTGCCGCCGTAGCCCACAGTGGGGGTGGCCAGGATGGTGCCTTCGCCGTGGTAGGTGAAGATGTTGGCGACGGGTTGTTGGACGCGTCTGGACAGCGGGTTGTGGTAGTCGTCGTAGTGGTTAAAGTTCACGCCGATTTTGAATGTCTGCTCACGGCCGAGTAGCGGGTATTTGCCGCTCAGGCTGATGTCGGCGAGGTGTTCTTTCGGGGTGTATTCCCAATGGCCGCTGTTGAGGCGGGCTGCGCCATTGGGCTGGATGTTGAAGGTACCGGCAACACCGTAGCGCTGCTCGCGTTTGGAAAAGGTGTAGCTGTAGCGTACGTCTATCTGCCAACCGTTCGCGAGTTCGTGGTCAAGGCGGGTGAAGAGTTCGCTGCGCCGCGAGCGGATGTAGTTCCACTTGGCCGCAGCATTGTCGCGCGGTCCGAACGGGGTGAGGCGGTAGCCCGCCGCGTCGTTGCCGTAGTAGGTATCAAAGCCGTGCATGGAGCTGCCTGTGCTATACGACTGGTTATGTTGCAGGCCGAAGGTTAGGGTGGTCTTCGGGGCAAGGTCGTATTCGAGGATGCCGTAGAGGGTGCCGCGATGCTGTTTGGCGCGATGCTGCCATTCGCCGCCGTCGTCGTATACGGCTATGGCGCGCCCGCGTAGGCTGGCGTCGCCGTTGAGTGCGCCGCTGCCGTCAATGATGCTGCGGTAGTGTTTCCAGCTGCCCGCGCCGATTTCGGCACTGAGGCGGCGTTCGCGCGTCGGTTTTTTGCGGGTGAGTTCGACGACACCGCCGGGGTCGCCCGTGCCGCTGGTGAGACCGGTCGCACCGCGCACCAGGGTCAGGCTTTCGTAGATGGCACTGTCGGTGTTGTTCAGCGCCTGCGTGCCAGACAGCCCCTGCACGTTCGCACCGTCAATGCGGTAATTATCAAGGCTGTAGCCGCGCACGTAGTAGATGTTGTAACCGGATGCCGGGTTGCCCCAGCCCTGATGGTAAACGCCCGGCGTCTGGTTCAGTGCCTGAGTGACGCTGTTCGCCTGCTGCTCGTCCAGCTGTTTTTCGGTGATGACGGAGACGGACTGCGGTGTGTTTTTTAGCGAGATATCAAGCCCTGTCGCGGTGGATGATGCCGGGACGGTGTAATTCGTGGTCAGCGCGTCTTGCTCGCTGCGGATGGTGATGGGAGCCAGGTTTGTGCTGTCCTGTGCGGCAGCAAGGGTGGGCAAGGCGGCAAAGATGGCTAGAGTTAAAGGGTGTCGCATTGTGATTTCCTATTGGAATGAAGATGCGACAGTTTATCGTTTATCTTCCGACAGGTGAATATTCGTTCAGCATTTCGTGCGGTAGATTGCTGCGGGATTATGGGGTGCATGCTTGGCAAGCAGCCGCACCACACATCAAGGCCGAATCCACCCGTCTGCGCTACAATCGCCATGAACCCGTAACGGAGTCAGCGCATGAAAACCCTCGGCATCATCGGCGGCATGGGGCCGCAAGCGACCATTGACCTCTATCAGAAAATCACCGACCACACCGCAGCAAGCCGCGATCAGGACCATCTGCACATCCTCATCGACAGCTATCCGCAAATCCCCGACCGTACGGCGCACATCTGCGGCAGCGGCGATGATCCGCTGCCTTATCTCGTCCGCAGTGCGCGCCGTCTTGAAGCTGCCGGAGCCGAACTGCTGCTCATGCCCTGCAATGCCGCGCACCACTACATCCGCGCCCTGCGCGAACGCACCATCCTACCCTTCCTGCACATCGCCGATTGCGCCATTGCCGCCCTGAGCACGCGCTGCCCGCCGGGTAGCCGCGTTGCCGTCCTCTCGACACGAGGCACGCGGCATTCCGGCATCTATCGTGATGCCCTGCAACAGGCGGGTTATCACCCCGTCGAACCCGACGAGGCGCAGACCGCCGCCCTGATGCGCTGCATCTATGACGGCGCCAAAGCGAGCAACACCGCCGCCTACGCCCCGTTGCTGGCGGAAACGGTTGCTACGATTGCCGCCGACAGTCTCATCCTCGCCTGCACCGAACTGCCGCTGTTCCTGCCGTGGTGGCAGGAAAGCCGCCCGGTAATCGATGCCACGGACGCGCTGGCTCGTGCCGCTGTCGCCGCCGCTCAGGAGACATCATGATTCTCGAAGACGGCAAGCCCATCGACCGTCCGCTCGCCTGGCGCATCGGCGATTACTGCTGGGGCATCTTCCCCGCCCTCGCTTCGCTTTTTGCTATCACCGCGTTATGGCAGTTCGGGCATGACCGCCTCGGCACCATGCTCATTCCCGCGCCGCTTACCGTCCTCGCCCGCGCCGGCGACATCCTTATGACCGCTGCCCGTGGCGACGTGCTGCTCACCCTTGCGCGTGGCGGCATCGGCATCGCGCTCGCCCTTGCCTGCGGCATCAGCGCGGGTTTCATCGCCGGATTGAGCCGCACCCTCGCCCTGTTGTTGCGCCCGATCAACACCGTCCTGCTCGGTACACCGCCCATTATCTGGGTCGTGCTCGCCATCTTCTGGTTCAACATGGGCTCAACCAGCGTCGTCTTCACCGTGTGGATCACCGTGCTGCCGCTGGTCTTTGCCGCTGCGCAGATGAGCATCGTCAGCATCCCCGCGCCGCTCGCCGAAATGCTCGAAACCTATCGCGTGCCGTGGCCGCGCCGCCTGCGTGCCCTTTATCTGCCGCATATCCTGCGCCAACTGCTGCCCGCCCTCATCGTTGCTGTCGGCAGCGGGCTGAAAATCACCGTCATGGCCGAACTGCTCGGCAGCAACAACGGCATGGGCAGCGCCATCGCCAGTGCCCGCGCCATGCTCGACACCGTGGACGTGATGGCCTACATCATCCTCATCGTCGCCATCATTATGGCCATCGAATACGGCGCACTCGAACCGCTGCGCCGCCTCTTCATCACCGAACGCCGCTCCTGAATATGCTGACGCTAGACAACATCCAAATCGACCTCGGCGGGCAGACCATCGTCGAAAACTTCAGCCTGCACCTCGCTGCCGGCGAATGCCTCGCCCTCTCCGGCGCTTCCGGCTGTGGCAAAACCACCATCCTGCGCGCCATCGCCGGACTCGTTGCGCTGGAAGATGGCAGCATCCGTTGCCACGCCCGCCGCCTCGCCTATCTCTTCCAGGAACCGCGCCTCCTGCCGTGGCTGCGCGCCGACGAAAACGTCCGCCTTGTCGCCCCCGAAGCGGATACAGCGCGCATCAAGACGCTTTTCCGCGAACTGTGGCTGGACGACAAAGACATGCGCAAATACCCGCACGAACTCTCCGGCGGCATGCAGCAACGCGTGGCGCTGGCGCGGGCGCTGATTACCGAACCCGACCTGCTGCTGATGGATGAACCGTTCAGTGCGCTGGATGCCCGCCTGCGAGACGAACTGCAACAACGCGTCATCCACCTCATTAACGCAGGCACCGCCGTCTGCCTCGTCACCCACGACGCCCAGGAAGCGGTGCGCCTCGCCCGGCATATCTACTGCCTGCACGGCAAACCGACACAATGCTTCGCCGACATTCACCTGAGCGAACCTTATGCCGCTCGCGATCCCGCCTGGTGTCGCGAAAAAAGCGCCCACTCCGCCCTGCGCGGGATTGAGGAAGCGGCGCTGGCGGATTGATACCGATCCCCTTCGTACACGACAAAAAACCTTGCGACACAACCCGCTTGGCGGGCTCAGTATTTACGCCGCTTGGCAGGCGTAGGATGGGCTTTAGCCCATCAAGCCGGCGCAGCCTGCTTTTTGTATTTCGGGTAGACGTGACCGCCAAGCGGGAAAACTACGCGCTTTTTGCTTTTGAGACATTGCAGGCAACGTCTCTACGTTTTTCTTTCTACCGTAGCGCTGTTGTGCTGTCTGAACAGCCGCTAAAGGGCATAAATGCCAGGCTCGCGTAGGGTGGGCCTCGGCTCACCAAGCAGGCACAGCCTGCTTTTTGCATTTCGGGTAGACGTGACCGCCAAGCGGGAAAACTACGTGCTTTTTGCTTTTGAGACGTTGCAGGCAACGTCTCTACAAAGAACCCCGGCATTTGCGCCGCTTGGCTATAGGTATCTACGAAGAACTTTCTATGCTCTTGGGACATCAACTGACCCGCCGCAGAAAAGAAGAAGGGGAAGACGCCTTGCGACGCCCTCCCCCAAGGAGCAAACGGTACTTATATGATCGTGACGCTGATATCGTCCTCAATGCGCGCGATCAGGTTGTTGTGCTGATAGACGTGATATTTCCCTTCGTCTGCCAGTTGTGTCCAGTGATGACCGGCAAGTTGCACGTTATCGCCGTGATTGCCGTCAATCGTCAGCTGGGCGGGATCGCCCAGCAGGTCTTGGGCGCTCAGTTTGAGCAGGTCGTTGCGCCCGTTGTCCAAATCCAGTTTGCCGTCCCGCGCGACGCGCGTCATGTCCAGCATTTCGTTGTTCAGTTGCAGGGTATAGCCCTGTACGTTGTCACGCGGTGTATCTACGGGTTTTTGGGCAATGCCGTCACCCCCATTGCTGCTGCCGCTGACCAGCGCCGCCATACCGCCGACGACCAGGGCACCACCGCCGGCCAGCAGCATGGAGCCCATGGACGGAGCTTGGATTTCCCCGTCGCTGTAGGCGACAGGCGGGGTTTCTGCGACTTCGTCGGCACGCAGATGCTCTACCGGCAATGCTTCCTGCGGCGGCGCGGCCTCTGCCGGCAATGTGGCGAGGATATCCTGTGCAGGTGGCGGAGCGGCGGGTTCGCTGGCTTCAGCCGGCTGCGGCGGTGCTGCCGTGTCGCCATGGTGCATGGTCACCCACGGATAGTTGTCGCTGCCGTAGATTTCTATCTGACCGTCATGCTGGGTGATGCGCAATCCATCAGGTGCCCGTCCGGTTTGGGTATCGATAAGGTCATAGTGCGCATCTTGCGCCATGCGGATATCGATTTGCTGTCCATTCACAACATCCCAGCTGCGTTCGCTGCTGCCTTCTTTGACGGTGAGTTTGATTGCCATGGTTGTTCTCCTGAACCGTAGTTCACGGGATACCCCGCTCCGTTGCTGTGAATATTACAAAACTATCAGATTAAATACCAGTTATTTTATTATTTTCCTGTTCTTTCTATACATTACAGGGAGAAGGCCGTTAATAACGGATTTTATTTTATTACGGTTTGTCAGGATTTTGGCGCTTGGCATGAAAAAACGCCCCTTGCGGGGCGTTTCCTTTTTCTTGTGTGAACGTCAGAACACATAGATGAACAGCACGGCCATGAGGGCGGCAATGACGCCGTAGATGGTCATCGGGATGACGGTCTTCTTGATAATCGCGCCTTCCTGGTTTTGCACGTCGAGTACCGAGCAGACGGCAATGATGTTGTTGATGCACACCATGTTGCCCATTGCCCCGCCCACCGATTGCAGGGCGAGTACGCTGTTGCCCGGCAGGCCGACGCTCTGCGCGATGCTGTGCTGGATGCTGCCGAAGGTGAGGTTCGACACGGTATTCGAGCCGGAGAAGAAGGCCCCTATTGCGCCGAGGTAGGAGGCGAAGTACACCCAGTTGTCGCCGGCAATCTGCGCAAAGCTGTTGCCGATGATTTTTACCATTGAGCCGTCCGCGCCGACCATCATGAATTTGACCATGACCAGTGCGCCGAAAAGGGCGAGCAGCGGTTTGATGGTTTGCGCGAGGGTGGTGTGCCAGACGACGAAGCTGTTGCGGAAGCTGACGCGGTAGATGGCCAGCGACAGCCAGACGGTAATAACGAACGGGATGAAGGCGGGGACGTAGAGGGTTTTGTAGCTCTCGTTTACCGCTTCGCCGAAGATGTTTTTGAAGCTGAGGATGAGGGCGCGGCTGACTTCAAAATCGCAGACGCCGAGGTGCAGGGTGAAGAGCGGGGTGGCGTCGTTGAGCAGCCCTTTCAGGCCGAGTTCCTGCACGCGGGTGACGATGAGGATAATCATCAGCATGCCAAGCGGCATCAATGCTTTCAGCACCTGGCCGGTGGTGAGCGTGGCGCGTTCGCCGCTGTCAGTCATTTTGGCGAGGCCGATGCCCTTGTTGGCGAGGGCGACGGAGAGCAGCAGGCCGATACCGCCGCCGACCAGCGACGGGAATTCGTAGTTCACCTGTGCGAGCAGGACATACGGCACGGTGCAGGCGAGGATGCTGAGGTAGATGTAGCCGAGGTTTTTGCGGATTTCCGCCCAGCTGGTGATGAAGCGCAGGGCGATGACCGGGATGACGAGGCCGGCGATGAAGTGGATGATGCCGGTTTGTTTGCCGATTTGCAGGATGTCGGCGTCGCTCAGTATCCCCGTGTTTTTCAGTTCGCCGAAGCCAAACCAGGTCGGCGTACCGACCGCGCCGAAGGATACGGGCACGGAGTTCATGACGAGGGCGAAGACGGCGACCTGCATCGGTTTGAAGCCGAGACCGACGAGGATGGGCGCGGCGATGGCAGCGGGTGTGCCGAAGCCGCTCGCACCTTCGATCATGAAGGCGAAGGCCCAGCCGATGATCATCAACTGCGCGATGGGGTTGGGGTTGATGTTGCCCAGCCACTGGCGGATGACGGCAAGGCAGCCGGTCGCTTCCATCATGCGGTTGAAGAAGATCGCGCCGAAGATGACGGTGATGGGGGTGAGGGTGGCGACGATGCCCGCTGCCGCGTTGGCATTGAGCAGCATGAAGTCGTTTTTGAAGTAGAAGAGTTGCAGGAGGTAGATGATGAGCGCTGTGCCGGGCAGGGCGATATAAGACGGCACGGCATTTTTTTTCACCATCAGCCAGATGAGCAGGATGATGGGCGCGATGCTGAGGATGAGTGGCAGGTAGCCGGCAGTGGTAGCAGTGGTTTCCATAGACTGTTCCAGTGGATAGGTTAGGGGCAAAAGGCGCTTGGTTGTTTCGCTTGGCGGGAGCCCAGTGTTTATCCCGCTTGGCGGGAAGCCAGGTTTTATCCCGCTTGGCGGGCGCGTTATTAATGAAGACAGCCGTCGCCGGCTGCCTTACGGGTTTAGTACGTTCCCGGCACCAGAATGTCCGTACCGACGTTTTTGATGTCGGTGTGACCGCAGAATGCCATCGTCGTATCCATTTCGTTGTAGAGGATTTCCAGGCAGCGGCGCACGCCGTCTTCGCCGTAGGCACCGAGGCCGTAGAGGAAGGCTTTGCCAATCATCGTGCCTTTGGCGCCGAGCGCCATGCACTTCAAGACGTCCTGTCCGCTCGTGATGCCGCTATCCAGCCACACCTCGATTTTGCTGCCGACCGCAGCGACGATTTCCGGCAGCACTTTGATGCTGGACAGCGCGCCGTCAAGCTGGCGGCCGCCGTGGTTGGAAATTACCAGCGCATCGGCGCCGGAAGCGGCAGCCTTTTCCGCGTCTTCAGCGGTCATGATGCCCTTGATGATGAGTTTGCCGCCCCAAAGGTCCTTGATGCGGGCGACATCGTCCCAGCTAAGGCGAGGATCGAACTGTTCGCTGGTCCAGGAAGAAAGCGAGGACAGGTCGGATACGTTCTTGGCGTGGCCGACAATGTTGCCGAAGGTGCGGCGCTTGGTGTGCAACATGCCCCAGCACCACTGCGGCTTGGTGGCGAGGTTGATCATGTTCATCAGGGTCGGCTTCGGCGGCGCGGAAAGGCCGTTTTTAATGTCGCGGTGGCGCTGGCCGAGCACTTGCAGGTCGGCGGTGAGCATCAGCGCAGAACAGTTTGCCGCTTTCGCCCGCTTGATGAGGTCTTCCATGAATTCGCGGTCACGCATCACATAAAGCTGGAACCAGAACGGCTTGCTCGTATTCGCCGCCACGTCTTCAATCGAGCAGATGGACATGGTGGAAAGTGTGAAGGGAATGCCGAACTTCTCGGCGGCTTTCGCCGCGAGGATCTCGCCATCGGCATGCATCATGCCGGTAAAACCGGTCGGGGCGATGACGACGGGCATATGCACTTTCTCGCCAATCATTGTCGTTTCCAGGGTGCGGCCGGTCATATCGACCAGCACGCGCTGGCGGAACTTGATCGGGTCAAAATCGCGGCTGTTGTGGTGCAGGGTGCTTTCCGTCCAGGAACCGGAACGGACGTAATCGAAAAACATACGCGGCACCTTGCGTTCGGCGACGCGGCGCAGGTCTTCAATGCAAGTCATTTTGCTGAGATCGCGGGGCATGGATTCTCCTGTAAATTCAATAAGCTGGAAAGAGGAAACAAGTATGGACAATCAATAGTCTTCATTAATTATCACCTGCGAAAAGTTACGGGATATGCGGGAGAAATCGCTTGATATAGGTGAAGTGAAAGAGATTTTTATTGCCGCTGTACCCATGACGGTAGTGGTCGCCTGACAGCTATATGAAAACGCAGCAGAAAGTGTCACCATGTTGGCCGCGACACCGTCCGCATTCCCGCCCATTCCCGCAATACCGAGAGGTAAACCATGAAAGAACTGGACGACGCCATCTATGAACAAATCCGTGAGCTCTGCGCCGGGGGTGATGCCCTGGCGGATGGGGAATATTACGAAGAGGCACTGGCTTGTTACTGGAAAGCCTGGGCGCTGTTGCCGCCGCCCGCGCACGATTGGGATGCTGCCACCTGGATACTGGGAGCCATCGGCGATGCCGAATTCCTGCGCGGCAACTATGCTGCCGCCCGCGACGCCCTGCAAGATGCCGTCGTGTACTGCCCGGACGGCCTCGGCAATCCCTTCCTGCATATGCGTCTCGGCGAAGTGCAGTATGAACTGGGCAACCGCGAACGTGCCGCCGACGAACTGATCCGTGCCTACGCTATGGGCGATCCGGATTTATGGGCGGATGAAGACCCGAAATACCTTGACTACCTTGCCACCGTCTGTGCCGACATCAAAAATTACAGTCGGCTGCATTGAAGAGATGACCGGAGGGTGAAAATCCGGTCAGCGTGACGGCTGCCGTGCAAGCTTACAATAACGCTATCGTTTAACCTGGAGAGGCCTATGTTCATGACAAATAAATCCGTTTTTGCCGCCGTATTGGCGCTATCCCTGCCGCTTGTGGCACAAGCCGCCGGCGAAGCGGCGGATGCTGCTGTCGGCAATAATGCGGCCACCGCGCAGGTGGCAGATTCCGTCAAGGCGGCATTGGGCGCGGCCGCACCCGCCGCAACGTCTGCCGGCACGAAGAATGCCGCGGACGATGGAGAAATCGTCCCGGCCGCGTGGCAGCAAACCTGGGAACCGTTCAGCAAAGCGCTGGAAAGTGCGGGCAAGTTCTCGCTGACGGCAGACAGCCTGCAATGGTCGATTTGCGGTGATGCCGCCCGCCCGCTCAAGCGGGTGGAAGGCGATGCGGCGCAGGGTGTGCTTTACGCGCTGGGTGAGCCCGCCTGCCGGCTGAGCAACGATACCACTGGCAGCAAACTGCATTATCTGCACCTGAAAGCGGGGAAAAACGCCTGCGAATTGAATGTGAGCCTGCTGGATGAAGATTTTGCCCTGATTGCCTGGGGCGTGTACTTCACGACCTGTACTGCAAATGACGGTGGGGCGGGATAATAGCCCGCCACCCGCATCTTCCCGTTGCCGTTCCTGCTTCACCATATTCATCCCTGTAATCCTTTACCCATCACCGGAGAAAAAATGCAAGAAGTCTTTGTCGTTCGGGTTCATACCCAGAGAATGGAAAACAGCATCATGCCGGATACTATGCACGATGCCTATGCCACCTGCTATGTCCTGTCGGCTGATTATGAAGATGCCGTAAAGAGAATATTGAAAAAACTGCTATCCGATGGCCTCTATCCGGCCGAGATATTGCCAACCATCATGAAGCTTGCAATAAACGACTGGCATATACACAGCAAAGAACAATGGGGGCTGTATGCAGGTGAACTGCCGGATCAGGACGAATTCGTGCAGAAAATGAATTGTGGCGAAGTCGTTTATGGTCCTTTTGCCGGATATTGAATTTCTGAAATGGTCTGCACCGTTACCATTCTTAATCCTGCCTGACAGCAGAGAGCATGAAAAAACCCCGCCGTAGCGGGGTTTTCTGTTATGAACGGGCAGCCGCTTATTTGAACGGCAGTTTGCCCATCGGCATCGCGCCTTTGGCGGCGCCGAGCATTCGCAACATTTTGCTGCTGCGGAATTTTTTCATCTGGTTCTGCATTTCTTTGAACTGTTTGAGCAGGCGGTTCACTTCCGGCACGTCCACACCGGCGCCGGCGGCGATACGACGTTTGCGCGAGCCTTTGATGATGTCCGGGTTGCGGCGTTCTTGCATGGTCATCGACTGGATGATGGCTTCCTGACGGCGGATTTTTTTCGGCGAGAGGTGCTGGTCTTTCACCGCTTGCGGGATGTTGCCCATGCCGGGGATTTTTTCGAGGATTTTGTCCATGTCAATGAGCTGCATCTGGTGCAGCTGTTCGCGGAAGTCGTCGAGGTCGAAGGTTTTGCCTTTCGCCATCTTGGTGGCGAGTTTGCGCGCTTTTGCTTCGTCCACCTGGTGTTCGAGGTCTTCGATGAGGCCGAGGACATCGCCCATGCCAAGGATGCGCGAGGCGATGCGGTCAGGGTGGAAGGGTTCGAGTGCGTCGGTTTTTTCGCCAACGCCGAGGAATTTGATCGGTTTGCCGGTGATGTGGCGGATGGAGAGTGCCGCACCACCGCGTGCGTCACCGTCGATTTTCGAGAGGATGACGCCGGTCAGCGGTAGTATGTCGTTAAAGGCTTTGGCGGTATTGGCGGCGTCCTGACCGGTCATGCTGTCCACCACGAAGAGGGTTTCGATCGGGTGCAGCAGGCCGTGCAGGTCGCGGATTTCGTCCATCAGCGCGTCGTCAATGTGCAGGCGACCGGCGGTATCGACGATGAGGACGTCCATCTGTTGCCGCTTGGCGGTATCCAGCGCACGCGCGGCGATGTCGGCCGGTTTTTCGCTGGCTTCCGAGGGGATGAAGACGGCGCCGACTTGTTCGGCCAGGGTTTTCAGCTGCTCTATCGCCGCCGGGCGGTACACATCGGCGGAAACGAGGCCGACTTTTTTCTTGTCGTTAATAAGTTTTTTCGCGAGTTTGGCGCTGGAGGTGGTTTTGCCGGAGCCTTGCAGGCCTGCCAAGAGGATGACGGCGGGCGGCTGAGTAGCGAGGTTGAGGGCGCTGTTTTCTTCGCCCATGATGCGCACCAGCTCGCTTTGCACGGTTTTGATGAAGGCCTGGTCGGGCGAGAGTTTCAGGCTGACTTCCTGACCGATGGCGGCGTTTTTGATGGTCTCGATGACTTCCTTTACCACCGGCAGGGCAACGTCGGCTTCGATCAGCGCCATGCGCACGTCGCGCAGTACCTGGCTGATGTTGTCTTCGGTGATGCGGGCCTGGCCGCGCAGTTTTTTGAATGTGCCCTGCAAGCGTTCGCTGAGATTGTCAAACATGGTGGGTAGTTCCTTGATTGGTGAAGGTTAAATTTTGTTCGTGTATTATAACGACTTACCTTTTTTGCAGGATTTTTTATGCAGCTTTGGCTGCCTTTGTTTTCTATTGCCGCCTATTTTGCCGCTGCCGCAGGGTTTGTCCGCGTTTATCGTCATCCGCCGCGCCGCGTTAACCCGCTTTGGGTGTTGGGCATTCTGGTTTGCGCCTGTCAGGGTCATGCCCTGTCGCTGCTTGTGTCGATGCAGGGCCGCGATTCGCTCAATCTTTCCATCTTTAATATGGTGTCGGTGAACGCCTGGTTTGTCGCCTGCATTTCCGTGTTCTGGCTGTGGCGGGCGTCGATGGCGCTGGGCGGTGTCATCATCTGCTGCGTTAACGCCGTCGTGGTCGCCCTGCCTTTTCTCTTTGTCAGCGAAAAGCCGTTTTCCTCAAATCTCACGCCCGGCATGTGGTGGCATATTCTCACCTCCATCGCCGCCTGGACCTTCATCTCGCTTGCCTTCCTGCATGCCCTGCTTTACGGCTGGCTGTTCCGCCGCTTGAAACGCAAACAGCTGAAAGACATCAGCGTCACCTCACTGGTCAGCCTGGAACGGGTGATGATGCTGCAAGCGGTAACGGGCTTCGTCCTCCTCGCCAGCGCCCTCGTTACCGGCTGGATGTTCGTTGATGACCTCTTCGCGCAGCACCTTGTGCATAAAACCGTGCTGACTATCCTTGCCTGGATTGCCCTCGGCTGGATGCTCTTTTCCTACTACATCCGCGAACAGCGCGGCATGACGCTGGTTATCGAGCTGTGCGCGGTGTTCGTTCTCCTGCTGATGGGCTACGTCCTCAGCAACATCGTTCTGCAATTCATCATTCAACACTAACCACACCAAGGAGCCACCGTGGACAGCATTCCGCTAGGACTGTTAATCCTCCTGCTAATCCTCTGCCTTGCCCTCTCAGCCTTCTTCTCCGCTTCGGAAACCGCGATGATGTCGCTCAACCGCTACAAGCTCAAACACCAGGCGGACGAAGGCAATAAAAGCGCCAAACGCGCCCATCATCTGCTGAAACGCCCCGACCGCCTCATCGGCACCATCCTGCTCGGCAACAACTTCGTCAACATCGCCGCCACCTCGCTCGGCACCGTCATCGGCATCCGTCTCTACGGCGACCTCGGCGTTCTCTACGCCACCATCACCCTCACCATTGCCGTCCTCATCTTCTCTGAAGTCGCGCCGAAAACCTATGCCGCGCTGCATGCGCCGCGCATCGCCCTGCCGGTCGCCGGCATCCTTGCTGGCCTGGTGCGCCTCTTTTCGCCGATCGTCGCCCTGATTAACCTCATCGTCCGCCTCATCCTGCGCCCGCTCGGCATCAAAACCGACAACGCCGTCGAAGAAGCACTGAGCAACGAAGAACTGAAAAGCATCGTCCAGTCCGGCGGGGACGACGCCGAAAACAGCGAACAGCAGGACATGCTGCTCGGCGTTCTCGAACTCGAAGACGTCTCCGTCAGCGAAGCGATGGTGCCGCGCAACGAACTCGAAGGTGTCGATCTCAACGACGACTGGGACGACATCATGCAGCAAATCACCACCAGCCGGCACGGCCGTCTCGTCGCTTATCGTGACCACCTTGACCAGGTCGAAGGCATGCTGCACATCCGCGACATCGTCCTGCTCATGCGTGATAACACCTTCGACCGCACCGCCCTGCGACAAGCACTGCGCCCCTGCATCTTTGTGCCGGAAAGCACGCCGCTGCGCAAACAACTGCTGCAATTCCGCCGCGCCAAAGCGCGTAGTGGCCTCGTGGTGGACGAATACGGCGACATTCAGGGCCTCATCACCCTGCAAGACATCCTCACCCACATCGTCGGCGACATCGGCAACGAAAACACCCCGGACGAACCGCCAGAAATCGTCGAACAACAAAAAAACCTCTACACCGTCGAAGGCGGCATCCCGCTGCGCCAACTAAACCGTGAACTCGGCTTGAAACTGCCGCTGGACGGGCCGAACACCCTGAGCGGGCTTATCATCGAAACCCTCGGCAACTTCCCCGAAGCGGGAACCGAACTCGACTTCCCCGGCTGCCGCGTGCGCGTGCTGGACTTCGCCGACGGCATCGTCGGCAGCGCCGAAATCACCTGCCAGCCGGAAGAAAACGGAGAAGACGACTGACCCTTTTACCCACACAAGGAGTACCCATGAAAAAACTACCTATCCTGCTTGTGCTCGCCTTTGCCACCGGCGCTCAGGCACAAACCCTGGAAGACGCGGTCGCCGCCTATCAGAAAGGCGAACTCGAAGCTGCCGCGCAACAATTTGCCGCACTCGCCGAAGCAGGCGATGCCAAAGCGCAATACAACCTCGCCGTGCTTTACGAAAAAGGCGAAGGTGTCGCGCAAGATAGCGACAAAGCGCTGGCGTGGTACCAAAAAGCAGCCGAAGCGGGCAACGTCAACGCCCAATACAACCTCGGCCTTGCCTATGAAACCGGCGAAGGCGTGGCGCAGGATTACGACAAAGCGCGCGCATACTACGAAAAAGCCGCCGCCCAGGGCGACGCCGATGCGCAGAACAACCTCGGCGGCCTGTACGCACGCGGCGACGGCGTGAAAAAAGACTTGAAAAAAGCACGGGAATGGCTGGAAAAAGCGGCTGCGCAAGGCAACGAAAACGCTCGCCTCAGTTTGCTGGATCTCAAAGCGCAGTAATAGCAATACCGGGAAAACCATGGTCTTTCAAAGAATGGTGTCTTCACTGCATAAACCATGACTCTGCTCAGGTCCGGCATACTTTTCAGGTTGCCACCCCATCAGTTACGACACCATCCTCTCGCCCGCCAGCGATCCCCTAAATATCGGAAGCCGCCCTGCACGCCTCTCGGCGGGTATAAACATCTCCACCGAAATCAAAACCGGCTGATGCCGCGTTTTTGACTGCCTGCCCGGCTCGCTGCAAATCAAAATCAACGAAACCCTGCGGCAGCGGTGATGCCGAAAAAGCGAGCGGGGACATTCGGAGAGATCAGGCTGCGAATACCGGTGATACGGTTGTCTCCGTCTCCGGATAACACCAAACCGATAGGCATGAAATTTGCATAAACAAGCTGATTGGCCATGTCAATAAAAACAATTACCAACGGAGAACGCTTTATGAATGAACGCCCCAGCCTGCTTGGTGCTTTCCTCAGTAGCATCATCTACACCTGCAAACCGGGCAATATTGCCTACATCACCCTGATAGGCACGACCATCGGTCTATCCGTCGTTTGTGGGCTAAACAGATCCCTGTATTTTGGTGTATTCCTCCGCCCGCAACTCCTGATTGTCGCGGCAATCCCCCTCCTTCTCAGCAAAATCACTGACAACAGCGCGCGTATCTGCCGGGGCATGAAGCAAGATCCCGTACCGCTCAGTCCATTTGCCACGGTTGATTCAAAAAGCCTCGCCAAAAAACTGTTTTTTATATTGCTGCTCTTCTACCTGCTCCCCATCTTTGTGCGCATCCCCCTTCCCATTTTTGCCATCTTTTTTTTCGGCATTCCTCTCATTGCGCATTTCGTGCTGCCCGCCCTGATCTGCAACCTTGTCCATTACGGCGCCTTCGAGTCCTCGCGTCTGCGGGAAACCATCGCCGATATCGGCACCGGCCGTTACATTGCCATGACTATCATCGGCTTGCTCCTCACCAGCGCTGCCTTCCTGTTTATTGCCCTTAATATCGACGAAAGCTCCGGCGTTTCAGCAACGCACGGCTATTATCATGGCAATCCTTCTTACCCGTTTTTCATCGGCTCCGCCCTTCTCCTTACCGTGATTGCCGCCATCAACGGCCATTTCTTCGCCTTCCTTTATCCGCCTGTGCCAGAAGATGACGATGACGGCATCATTGACGCCGACAGTATCCTTCACCTCACTGACCTCGGCATGATGGGCGGCAAACCATTACCTGCGGCTTCCAGCCATCAGACACCACCAGCTGATCTCAGCCTCCTTCAAGATGCCGATACCAGCAGCATGGACATGGACACCCAGCAGGCCTTTGCCCGCGCATTGGCGGAGGCTGATGCCCACATCCGCAGCGGCGCGCCTGACAAAGCCATCCCCATCCTCGCGGCCTGGACCACTACGCGACACGACATCGCCGCCTACTTCCCCGCTTATGCCCGTCTCTACCCGCTTGACCCGCAGCCTGCCCTGCGCAGTCGTCTCCTGGAAGCTGCCGCCCGTGGCAACAGCAAGAGCTACCGCCTGATTGCCGCCGAACTCGCCTCCCTCGACCCGGCAGACATCCCTGTCAACCACATCCTGCCGCTGGTGCAGCTCGCCGCCAAAGCGCAAGAACATCGCAGCGTCATTAACCTCGCCCGCAACTTCGGGAAAGCCCATCCCGACCATCCGCATCTCGTGGAAAACTACTACCATGCTGCCCGCGCCCTGGCGAAACTCGGCGCTACAGATAAAGCCACGACGTTGCTCTCCCAACTGCTCACCCGCTACCCCGAACACCCCAAAGCCGCCCATATCCGCTACGCACTTGACCAGCTCGGCGGCAAAACATGACCTATCCCTTCATCCTATTGACGACGCGGCGTATCATGCGCTGACTTTGAAACCTAAAAGGAATTTAACCAGGAACCCCCACTATGCACAGCGATACCGCCACCGGTTACCTCAAACGCACCATTGACTACCTCCTGCAAAAAGGCAACTTCGTCTATTGCGGGGCACTGGCTGCCGTACTGATCACGGCGCAGCTGTTGCGCGATCCCGCCCTCCAAGGTATCAGCCTCCTCCTGCAAAGCATCATGTACGTCCTGCTGGTGCTCTATGCCTGCAAAATGCTCGACAGTATGAAGCGTATCACCCTCGGCCTTGAAAGCGAGCCCGTGCCGATGGAAACCGTCTCTGTCCTGCCGCGCAGTATCGTCGCGCAATACCTCGGCGGCATGACTGTCTATGGCGCGCTTATTTACTTCTGCTATCTCATCACCCCCGACGAAGAAAACCGCCCGCTTATCCTGTACAGCGGCATTTTCCTCATCTACATCATCACCCCGGCCGTCATCCTTAGTCTTTTCAATGGCGAAGGCCTAGGCGCTGTCTTCAACCCCAGCGCCTGGAAGCGGGCTATCAACGACATCGGTAGTGGCCGCTACCTCATCGCCATCCTCCTGCCTTTCAGTATCGCCCTGTTCATTTCCGCCCTCTATAGCGCTATCGCCCTGGTTATCCCGGCTATGGATACCGTCGGCACACCCGGCTACTACCTGAACGCCATCCTGCGTGGACTGGTGCGTACCCTCTGCCTCAGCCTGCCGTGGTTTTACTTCGCTTGGTACTACCCACCGCCGGAAGAAACCCTCGACCCGAATGCGATCGACTTTGACGATCACGAACTGGCGCAAAATATCGATATGGGTGATGAGCTCCTGCAACAACTGACGCGCCTCAAAGCTGAAGAAGAAAAAGTCGCGCAATTACAGCGGCGTCAGCCACCGGTGGACCTCACCCTGCTACGGGAGGCCAATACCGAACATATGAGCGTCGAAGAGCAGCGCCAATTCGCCAGCGACCTGATGAAGGCCGACCGTCTGCTGCTGCAAGGCAAAGAAGACGAGGCCGAGGCCGTGCTCGAATCCTATGCCGACGGCGCGCGCGACATTCATCAGTACCTGCCCGCCTGCAAACGCCTGCACCATCTCTATCGTCGGCAAAAGCGCCAGCAAGAACTTGAGCAAATGGAATATCGCCTGATCGAGGCTAGCGCAAGTGGCAATACGCACAGCTATCCCATCATCCACGCCACCCTGGACGCGCTTCCTGACGGCACGCTGCCTGCCGAATGGATATTGCCCCTGGCACAAGCGGCGGCAGGCAAACAGCATCACGACACCGTGCTGACGCTGACTCGCAACTTCGCCAAACACTATCCCGAATCGCCAGATATCGTGGATAACTATTTCCTGGCAGCGCGGGCACTCAGTAAAAAAGGGGAAGTCCTGAAAGCGCAGCAACTGCTGCAACAACTGCTTAAACGCTACCCGGAACACGAAAAAGCGACGCAAATCCGCCGCACCATCGAGCTGCTGCAACAGCGGAATAACGGCACGGCGTAACGCGGCTTGGTGAAAGAACTCTATAAAAAAGACGTTGCTGGGCAACGTCTTTTTTATTAAGGGGTATACGGTGCTGTGGCTTCCGCCCTATAGCCGGATTTCAACCCGATAGAGAAAACGTAGGTATGGATCAAACGGTTGAGGAAACGATGATGCCCAGAGTTTTTCCCGCCTCTCCAACTCTGATATTTATCTTGCTTGACACTGAGCAAAATAAACACACTTTTCCGCCAAACTTTCGCTCACTTCGTGGCAGAATGTTACTATTACATTACCGATTGATTTGGAAGCAGAAAAACCGCATAACCAGGAGACCCTGTCATGGCCCGTATCACCCTGACCCTGAAAAATCCCGCCGGCGACATCCTTGCCACCTACATGCTTGATAGCGGCGGTGCGCCGTTACAAATCCAAGCGGTGAACAACGTCTATTACGAATTTGCCGAAGCCGGCGGACGCGGCCCGGCGGCGCTCAGCGGCACGCGCAGCGGCGATGACCTTATAGTGAGCATTGACAACAATAACCGACTGATCATCAAAGATTACTTCACCAACGGCCAGGGGGCGCTAGTTGGTATGCAGGCTGACGGTACGCCATACATCTACCCAGTAGTGGATAATGCCCCGGAACACATCCTGGCGAGCGAAATTGGTACCGGGACAGCAACAGGCAGCAGTCTGCCACCGGCGGCGGTTGCCGGCATCATCGGCGGCGTAGCACTGACGGCGGGCGGCATTGCCATCGCTGCACATAACCACGATAAACACCATCACGATGATAACGTGGCGCCACAGCCGAACCCGCAACCGAACCCTAACCCGCAGCCGATTCCGGATCCACAACCTAACCCAAACCCGCAGCCGATCCCGGATCCACAACCGATCCCGGATCCGCAACCTAACCCGAATCCGCAACCTAACCCGAATCCGCAACCCAATCCAAATCCTCAGCCGCAACCTAACCACGAAGGCAAAATCAGCATCAGCGGTGAAGCGAAAGTTGGGCAAACCCTTGCTGCACAAATCAGCGATAGCGACGGCGTGCCCAATAACGTGCAATACCAGTGGCTACGCGACGGCCAGCCGATTGCCAACCAAACAGGCAACACCTATACCCTCACCCGCGACGATGCGGGACACGACATCAGCGTCAAAGCCAGCTACAAAGACAATGCCGGACACAACGAAAACCCGCTGAGCGAGGCTACCGCTACTGTTACCGATATTCCGGTACCAAATCCGCCGCCGCCGAATCAACCAGGCAGCATCGCCATCAGCGGCGAAGCCAAAGTGGGCAGCACCCTGACCGCCACCGTAAGCGACGGCGACGGCGTTGCCGCTGACAACGTGCAATACCAATGGCTGCGTGACGGCCGGGCGATTAGCGGACAAACGGGGGCAACCTATCAGCTCACCCGCGCTGATGCGGGACACAACATCAGCGTCAAAGCCAGCTACAAAGACAACGCCGGACACGACGAAAGCCCGCTGAGCGAGGCCACCGCTACCGTTACCGATACCCCGGCACCGAATCCGCAGCCGCAGCCCAATCATGCAGGGAAAATTAGCATCAGTGGTGAGGCCAAGGTCGGACAGACGCTGACCGCAGCCGTTAGCGATGACGACGGCGTACCCGCTAACGTGCAATACCAATGGCTGCGCGACGGTCAGCCGATCAGCGGACAAACAGGGGCAACCTATCAGCTCACCCGCGACGACGTGGGACACAACATCAGCGCCAAAGCCAGCTACAAAGACAACGCCGGCCACGACGAAACCCCGACCAGTACGCCGACAGCCACAATCGCCGATAACCCGCAGCCGAACCATCCGGGCAAAATCAGCATCAGCGGCGAGGCGCGCGTCGGCAACATCCTGACCGCCACCGTCGAGGACAGCGACGGCTTCACCGCCGATAACGTGCAATACCAATGGCAGCGGGACGGCGTCGCCATCAAAGACGCCAGCGGCAAAACCTATACCCTCACCGCCGCCGACCTCGGCCACACCATCACCGTCAAAGCCAGCTATACCGACCACGGCGGCCATGCGGAAACGCCGGAAAACCACAGCGACACCGTGCAATACGGCATCTACCAGCACACTACCTACGGCAAATACATCGACGCGGGCGAATTTGGCGTTGACCCGACAGGCGCGACCGACAGCACCGCCGCGCTCAAAGCCGCACTGGCCGCCGCACAAAAAGAAGGGGCGGCGCTCTACCTTGGCAAAGGCACCCTGAAAATCAGCGAGCAACTCGCCATTGACGCCGCGCACGACAAAGTCACCGGCATCTTCGGCGACGGCATGGGCAAAACCACCGTCACCTACAACTGGCAACAAAAAGGCAAAGACTTCAACTGGAACACCAACCTCGACGACGTGCGCAGCGAGGCGGGCATCCTCGTGGACGGCCAGAGCGGCAAAACGCTGGCCCATTTCAGCCTGCGCTACGAACACCAAAGCGGGCGCGACTTCTACCGCCCCGCCGACAGCTACTTCGGCAAAGTGAACGGCATCCTCGTCAACGACGCCAGCCGCACCAAAATCGACAGCGTCGAAGTCAGCGGCGCCAACCGCGCCGGCATCCACTTCACCTCAACCAAAGCCGTCGCCGAAAACGCGCACGACCGCTTCGCGCGCGGTGAACTTGACGAACACAGCGCACCAGGCGGCAGCGACAACCAGGTCATCAACAGCCACCTGCACCACAACCGCGTCGCCGGCGTCCTCTTTGCCTATCAGAAAAACTTCACCGTCGCAGGAAACGAACTCGCCTACAACGGCCACGAAGCCGACGGTGGCACCGGCTACGGTGCAGCCAGCATGGCGGGCAGCTACAACATCGGCATCACCTACCGGAACAACCACACCGACCACAACTACCGCAAAGGCCTCGACATCCACGACGGCGAACACATCCTCATCGAAAACAACCGAAGCGACGGCGACCGCTTGAACGGCATCGCCGTCTATAACCGCCGCTTCAGCATGACCGACGTCACCATCCGCAACAACACCGTCAGCGCCGACCCCAACTTCCGCCTGGCCGAAGACGACGGCGATTACAGCGGCAAAGTCACCTACCACGGCTACACCGGCATTCAAATCCAGACCAACACCCAGTTCCGCAACCTCGGCAGCCAAAACGGCCAATACACCATCAGCGGCAACACCATCAAAAACCTCGCCGTCTATCAGGACAACATCCACACCTACGCCATCGAATACAGAAACCACGAACGCGACATGGATTACACCCTGAACATCACCAACAACCACATCAGCGGCGACAGCAGCAAATACCTCATCGGCATCATCAACGACACCGGACGACAAAGCGGCAAAGGCGCGGGCAGCGGCACCATCAACATCAGCGGCAACACCGCCGACATCGGCCGTATCGCCCCCGGCGCCATGCCCATCTACATCCAGGAGAGCAACAGCGACGGCAGACTGCGCGGCGGCGTCACCATCGCCGACAACCGCATCACCATCCGCGAGGCGAGCGACGGCGTCGCCGAAATCCTGCAAGTGCTGGGTAACGCCGAGCACTACGACGTGCGCGACAACACCTTCAACATCCACGGCAACATCGACAAACCCATCATCGGCATCTACGGCTACGGCGACACGGCCAAACCCAGCCTCGCCGTTGCAGGAAACCACATCACCACCGACGACGGACAAAACATCCCCGCCAACTGGATCGAAAGCGGACAAAAAAACGGCGCAGATGCCGCCATCCACGCCCACAACAACACCCACAACGGCACAGAACTCAACGACAGCCTCATCCCCGTCGGCAGCGGCGCGCGTGCAACCATCATCACCCCGAACATCAAAGACGCCGACTACGCCCAACTGATAGGCAAAAGCAGTGCGGACATCCTCGACACCCTCGGCGAACGCGGCGGCGACGCCTTCACCTTCGACACCGCCGAAACCCAGCACAACCTCATCGGCACCCTGGGCGATGACGTGCTGATAGCAGCAAGCGGCGCAGACCGCCTCGTGGGCAGAAAAGGCGCGGACCAATTCGTTTTCATCACCAACCCGCTGAAAAGTGCGGACAGCCCGGCGCTGAACCAAATCCTCGACCTCAACACCGGAGAAGACCGCATCCGCCTCGTCGCCGGCAAAGGCGAGACCATCAAAAACCTGCACTACAACGCGGACAAACACACCCTCGACTACGACCTCGACGACAGTGCGAACCACACCTACCACAACAGCATCACCCTGCGCGCCCACGACGGCCACGCCCTGACCCAAGAAGAAGTGCTGGGGGTAGTGAGCATCCTGTGAATGCGACCAAGCGGCGTAAATGCCGGGTTTGCAGGGTAGGGCAGGACGGTTGCCAAGCGGGATAGACACGTATGCCCAAGCCCAAAACTTGCACAAAAAACCGCTTGGCTATCAGCGATCATCTTAGAACGTGTTCATTGTCTCAGCCTCTGCTGTAAACTATCGGCATGAACAGAAAAA
>ERZ772971.135-NODE-135-length-47805-cov-9.363058_pt1 | contig 47805 bp, 62 predicted proteins | sample MGYA00511943_ERZ772971 | MGnify/ENA primary metagenome ERZ772971 (study PRJEB29015, sample SAMEA2737929) | human oral metagenome | biome: human oral; feature: human-associated habitat; material: dental | place: China | collected 2144 ... | reverse complement strand
GAATGAGGCCGCCGACGGAGTAGCCCTGGTTCGCGTTCGCGTTGACGCGCCAATCCGCCTGCTCCACGTACTCCTCCACTGTGGAGATCGGGTCGATGTTAACAGTCAAAATCTCGTCCTTTCTACGATGGGTCTTCGATTATACAGCCACTGGGGCCTTGATGGCAGGGTGGTGTTTGTACCCGGCCGATGCGTATATATCACTCATTTGATAGTCGAATATCGATGGCGCCTTCTTGAGGCTGAGCTCGGGAAACGGGTAGGGGTTGCGGGTGATTTGTTCTCGCACAGCCACTACGTGGTTCTTGTATATATGGCAGTCTCCTCCAGTCCAAATGAACTCGCCCACGTCGTAGCCTGTTTGCTGTGCGATCATGTGCGTCAACAAGGAATACGACGCGATATTGAAAGGCACGCCCAAGAACAAGTCTGCACTGCGTTGATACAGCTGGCACGATAGCCTGCCGCCTGCTACATAGAACTGGAACAGAACATGGCACGGTGCGAGAGCCATGGCGTCCAAGTCGCCGACGTTCCACGCCGACACGATATGCCGGCGGGAATCCGGATCGGCTTTCAAGCTCTCAACGACCTCATAGATTTGGTCGATGCCTTTTCCGTCAGGTGCAGGCCAGGAACGCCACTGGTGCCCGTACACGGGCCCAAGATTGCCGTCTGCATCGGCCCACTCATCCCAGATAGTGATACCGTTATCCTTCAACCACTTGATGTTCGTGTCCCCCGATAAGAACCACAGCAGTTCACCCTTCACTGCTTTCATCGGCACGAACTTCGTCGTAATACGCGGGAAGCCGTTACGCAGGTCATAACGAATCTGCCGCCCGAAGACGGACAGCGTCCCCACCCCTGTGCGATCCTTCTTCTCTACCCCGTGCTTCAGAACGTCTGCAAGAAGAACCTCATACTGCCTATCGATTGTGTTCATCAAACGAACTTCCTAACCATGTCCGGACGGAACCCGCTCCAATGCGTCTGGCCGATCACCACAACCGGAGCTTGTTTGTAACCGAGACCCAACACGAATGACAGAGCGTCGTGGTCCTCTGTGATATCGACCTCATCGAAAGGAATCCCTTTCTTCGTCAGATCCTTCTTCGTCATCTTGCACTGGACACAGCCAGGCTTCGTGTACAGCGTAGCTTTCGTCATAATCTCTCCTTTCATCAGTGGGAGGCGTGCTCCCAGTCGTCTGCCGGCTGCCCGTGTGCGGCAGTGAACTCCACCCCGTTCCACGTTGTGGACATCAGCTCCGCGATTTTAGGCACCGCCCATTCTAGCTCGGTTTCGGGGATCGAAAAAATCAGCTCGTCGTGAATTTGCGCGCGAAGCCAGTGAATGAGGTGAACGTCACATTTCAGCATCCGGATGAGCGCGTCAGTCATGATCTCCCTCGTCCCAGACTGCCCCATGAGCGCCGAGGACTGCGTGTAAGACCGCTCGACGTTGACGCTCATACGCCGGCCCCACGCGTTGTAGATGTAGCCGCTCTCCCCCTGATCCGCACAGTCCTGACGCCATCGCACAACCAAAGGGTAGGCTTTCGCCATCTGTTTGACGAAGTGTTCCGCTATGTCTAACGGTTGACCAGAAGCCTTGGAGATCGTCTTCGCCCCGCCTCCATAGTTCCAGGCGTGCGAGAGCGCCTTGGCTTTCTGGCGGTACGGGTTGTGCTTTCTAGCCTCAGGATCGGCCTCCCAGCCTTCAGGCATGTGCGCCTCGTACTCTTCATCACCCCAGACGGCACGGCCTGTAATCTCATGCGGGTCGGCGCCGGGTTTGAAATTCTCCATATAGGCGGGGTCCTGCGCGTAACCTGCGACGATCCTCGCATCCGCATTCGAGTAGTCGAACGAGACGAGCTTGCATCCGGGGTCGGGGACGAAGTAGGACTTCTCTACGGCATTGTCGCCACGTGCCGTCCACACAGTCAAACCGGGCTTCGTCGTAGAAGAACGACCAGAGCGCTGCAGGTCATCGACCTCGGGGTGTACACGGCCGTCAGGCTGCAGACAATCGATTGTGAGCTGCGCAAGGGATCGCTGGCCCAGTAGTTCACCCAACACCTTTCCGAAGGCCTCAGCGTGGATTCCGTGGCCTCTCAAGAGGTCCTGTACGACGCTGCCGGACAGCTGCAGGGCTCCGGTCGGTGTGCGCGGCCACTCAGGATGCGTGTGCTCGTCTACGCCGAACGCAGCCAGAGCGTCGGTGATGCACTGCTTTCCGACGTTCGTCCGCCATGGCTGCTTCGAATCAAGTGGCATACCCACTGACTTGTGCAGATAGTCGAGTAGCTTCTCCTTTCTGTCAGCCAAGGCGTATAACCTGTCGTAGACTTTGTCTTCATCTATGAGGAACCCGTTCCTCGACATCTGCGCGTTGATAGCCGCCTTCAACTGTTCACGCCAATCGTACTCGTTTACCTCGTGACGCAGTAGAAGCTCCTTGAAGATTCCACGGAGTACGACGACATCCTGTTCGGAGTATTCGCGGAACACCGGATCGTCGATGGGTATCAGCCCGAAGTCGAGATCGGAGACCTTAGTGCCGGGTGGGTTGAATTGCTTGGCGAGGTCCTTCAGGTCCATGACTTTGCCTTCCAGACCCATCTGGTATGCGAGGTTGTCGAGGGACAGCCATCTACGCACATTCGAAGGGCGGAGGTCTGTGGCGACGGGGCGCCCCGCCCGGTCCTTGTAGAAGGACGGGGCGGGGTATGCGATATTGGCGAGAACCATGGTGTCGATGACGCGACGGTCCATCGTCATACGAAGCGGCTCGTCGCTGTCTTTACCGAACAGCACCGATAGGTCGAAGTTGTGGCCATTGTGCACCACGACGCCATCTGCTTTACGGATAGCGGCGATGACTTCATCATAGTCTTCAGTCAAGATGACGGGGCCTTCACCCCACGCGTACTGGCCTAGACGGAAGAAATCCCTCGGCGTCATGGACCAGCGCTTCTCGACGCCATGGGATTCGATGTCAAGGAAGAGAATCCGCGATATCGAGCCGCCGAACGGGGACGACCAAGCTCCATGATCGAGAAGGTAACGGCGCACAACCCCCACGAAGTACTGCACGGCCATGTTGATACCGCAGTCGTCCCACGAGTAGAGATCGAAGACAGCGGCATTGTCCTCTGTGTCGACCCGTTCATACGTGAGAGGCCCGAGCTCTTTACGGGCCCGCACAGCCAGCTCTTTAAACTCCTCGACGTCGCCTGACGCCAGATAGAATCGCACAGTCCTCATTCGTCCACCACCAGCGTGTAGAACCACCCCTTGGATTTCTTCGCATTCTTGCCTTTGCCCCGAACGTACTCGATTTCTACAGGGCCGGAGATGAGACCCCTTCCTCGCAGCGAAGAGATGATGTTCTTGTACGTCCACTCATCCAACTCGGGGAATTTGTCCCGGACTTTCGTGCACAAGATGGCGTGGTTCGCCTTGTCGCAGTGCGTGCGAATGAACGTCATGACCGACTCCTGCTGCTTGACGTAGTGGCTCGCCGTCACGTCGTTGAGCGCCTTGAGCAGGCACCGCACCCAGTGGTTGGCGTAGTAGATGGCGTTCAGCATGTGCGTCTTGGTTATCACCCCGTCATCCCGGTCCATGAGGCTGAACAGCCCGGCGACCTGAGGGACGGTGATGCACAACCTGCGGAACGCCGACTCGAATATCGACGACTTCTCCTCGACGATGTCGAAGCGCTGTACGTTAAGACACCATGTTTCGTAGCGGTCGAGCGCTTCGTCGTCCACGTCGAGGAGAATACGGTTGACATCGAGGTCCCGCTCCTGAAGTCGCTGCTCCACGTCGGGCACGTCGTCAGTCTTGTAACACACGCGGCACAGTTGATTGACGCGACTCGCCAGGGTGTGCGCGAGCTTCTGCGCCTTCCTGTCGCGGTCTTTGCTGTTGCCGAACTTTCGACGACTATTGAACATGGCAGCGATCTTCGGCTTATCATCGCTCTTACCCTCATTGTCTTCTTCGATGTATGTTACCCACGTGAATCGCGTGAGGAACCCGTTCTTGAAGTTGCGCATTTCGAGGATGTCGATCGATTCATCGTAGATGCCTGTGAGGATCACATTGAGGTGTGCGTTGGCCCTGTCGACGCCTTCCGTGGTGATACGACGAGTCATCTCGACTTCGCCGCTGAACAACTTGCACAGGCCGGCGTCGAAGCCGTTCCATGACCCGCGGTTATCCATGATATCTCGGAACTTGTCTTGGATCTCATCGAGGGCCATGTACGTTGGTGTGTTGTGAAACGGAGCGATGTCACGCTTCATAGCCTGAATAGTGGAATCACTCGCTACTTTGATGCTGTTGGTGCGACCGATTAGAGTACCGCACAGATCGATGACCGTCTGAGCTCCATTAACGGCCGTGGTCTTGTGCGCAGTACCGGAGGGTCCGAGGATGAGCGGCCAGAAGCGAAGCCCCTGCTCGTCGTCCCCCGTCGTGTTGATGGACCCGAAGGCTCCGATCGTCGTAGCCATCGTCACAATACCCAGTGCAGCATGATATGCGTCCGCGGTATCTGTCACTGTGCGACCGTAGTCGATGTAATCCTTGACGAACGTGGGATTGTCGTCGCTTTCTACGAAAGCCACCTCGTCGTCGGTGAGAAGCTGTATCTCGCCGGTTTGGTATTCCCGGATGGCGTTGGCGAAGCTTTCGTCTCCGAGAGCGATCCCGTTCTCGTCGAGGTGCGTGAAGCTGTCCTTATACTCCTTACTGAACTTCTCGACCTCTTTCCACGTGCACTGTTCCCAATTATCTCGTCTCGGAATAGCGTGGCCTTCCTTGGTTTTCCGACCAGCGTAGACGGGGTTATACTTGTTGCAGTGTGCGCGGAGCATCAACTGGTACACCTCGTTGTCGGTGAACGTAGAACGAAATAGCTCCATCTGGAACTTCTTGGCCGTCTGAGACCAACTCTGACGCCCGTCCTCAATCTCGTCGAGATACATGGACCGAAGCGACTGCGTCTTGAGCTTATCTTCGATGACGCGAAGCTGCTCATCATCGCACACCGGGGGCGCTTCTCCGACCTTCTTCGCTTCTTCGAGGCGCACAACTGGGTAGACCGCCTTAATCTCATCCAACGTGTAAACGGCGCCGATGTTCTCCACCACGCGCACAGGGTAGTCTGCGCCGTACTTCGTGTTGACGGAGCCCGGCACTCGAAGCAGCTTGGACGCCTGCCAGCCGGAGTCGCAGCCTTTGTCACGGTGCTTCTGATAGATGGACCTCGCAACCTCTGAGCACTCGGCCAGCGAGTATGCCTTGTCGAGGACCCACCAACAATGCGTGCGACTTCTCGATGTGCGCACAACCAAACTCGGCTCGACCTCGAATTCGCTCGGCGGGCAGGTATCGGCCTCAGCCCACACGACATTGCACATAGCCCCTTCGTCATCACCTGAGCGGCTCTTGCCTGTGAAGACGCCGACCGAGCAGTAGGTGTTCTCATCCTCGCGCATCGACAGGTAGCGCTGGGCGAAGTCGCGCTTCTCCGGCCACTCGACGAATTTGCTTTTAACGGTCTCCTCCTCATCGAGGGGATCCATCGTCACGATGTTGATGTACCCTTCGATGTCCCCATAGATCATGTCCAGGAATTCTATCGCTTCCATCTTCTCTTCCTTTCTCTTCCGAACCGACGGTGTCTTATAGAGCAGGAACGGCCCCGTTGGGGCCGTTCCTTACTCCTTCCTCTTAACCGATGCTGAATTTCCTCGTCGTGTCCCTGGCCGGCTGGACCTTAGCCGTGGGTGCGTCCTGCACGACCTTGGGCTTCAGCGGCTCGCCGAGCTGTTCTAGCTCTCGCTTTCCGTCGTCCACGTAGTAGGACTCGACCGTTGCGTTTACGTATCCCCGATCATTGTGACGGTTCCCGATTTTGACGAGGACCGTCTGGTCGGGGTCGACCAGTTCGGTTTCGTCTTCGGGGATCAGGAAGCCCTCGTCGGGGTCGTAGGCGCCGACGGCCTCCCAGAAGTTCGGAAAGCTGTAATTGAGCTTGCCGTTCTTCCAGTGCGGTTGAAGCGGGACGTTGAAATCCTTGACGATGGCGCCGTCGTAGTCGTCGGTCGGGCCATCGATGATCTTCAGGTCAACGACAAGACGCGGTAGCCCTGCATTGGCAGCGGACTTGTACTCTCCCTTCTCCACATCGCAGATGATAGCCCGGTAGACCCCGGGCGCCGGAACCTTGACCGCACCGCTGCGGCCTCCGAAGTGGCCGTCGGCTCCGAGAGCGGACTTGAGTTCCTTGTCGTCGAGTTTGAATGCCTTATAAGCGGGTTTGCGTACCATAGTGTTCTCCTCTCTCAGTGGTTGTCGCAAAGCTTCCAGAGCTTTTCGATGGTCAGGTCCTCCACGAAGGGAGGAAGGTTGAAGCGATTCTTGGCCCCGATCGTTCGGGATGCGAACATCTGCGCTTCCGTATGCGACTCGCCTGTTTTCCTGTCGGTGTCCAGTGACAAATGTACCACCACGTCGGGCGTCTGTCCAACCTTGGCTCGCGAACCGGATCCGCGCCAAGCGAAGTCGGCCACCCCGTTGTCGTCGGTCTTCTGGTGGACTACGAGGATGGACAGCACCCCGGCGTCCTTCAGAAGAGGGAAGATCCCGTTCGAGCCGGTAGTCTTCTTGGCTGCCTCCGTCCAAATGGCGAACTTGTTGGGGTTCTGCTTGGCCATCTCGACGGCCTCGAAGTGGTCCGCACACCAGTCATTGTAGACGTTGAGCGGGTCAATGACGATTGTCTTGTACTCACGGGGCATCTCGCCTGTGAGGAAGGCCACAAGAATGCGGTCCGTGTTGTGGATCCAGCCTTCCTCCTTGGTCATGCCCTCCGGTATCGGCATGTTCTTAGGCCTAACGATGTCGATGTTTTCAGGTGGAACATCGCGTGTGACGCCTGTCGTGCTGCCTTCGAGGTCGAGGTACAGCACTGGCGAGGTGGGCTTGAACTTAGCGGCCGAAGCGGCGAACGTCGTCTTCCCCTGGCCGTAGTCGGAGTAGACGAGGATCTGCTCGGGTTTGCTGAGTTCGTCGGGTTTGATGATGAATGATTCGATGTCGAAATCTGTCATTCGTCTTCTCCTTTCTCTTGACGGATGTAAAGCTGCTCTGTGCTCTTAAGGCACTGAAGATATTCATCTGCCGAAGCCAGTGATTTCACTCTTTTCGGATCCAGCTTTTGAACATAGCAACGTCGAAGCGTATCTCCAGATAGAGCCTTTTCAGCCTTCGATATATCGAAACGGTGAACCTCCCTTCGCGTAACTATGTACGGGCCAGCTACTCCGGACTCGCCGACCTGTAGCCTTTGCTTGATAGATGCAGCGAGTTCCTTCTTCCTCTCTTCGAGGCTGTCGATGAGCCCCGATATGTAACCGTATTCGAGAATGTCGTCCTGTTCTTTCATATGATAACACCGCCTACGTAGTCTTCTTGACAGCTAGCACGTTACAACGGTAGCAACCGGGATACGACGGGAAGTCCGTGAAGCCGTCGCACAGGGCGTCGATGATGTGCTGTCCTCTTTCCCACACCTGCTCCGCCTTTTCACGTTCATAGTCAAGGGTGAAGATCTCCACATCGGACACCTGCGAAGCATCCCTCGGAATGAAAACGACCTTGATCTTGTGCACCGTCCCCTCGCCGTCGCGGCGCTCCTTACCGAGCGCGTAGAGGTGGGTCTGTGCGACGTAGGCGATGTACTTGGCTTTAGCGCTGTCACCCGTCACATCCGGTACGTCCCCGTGCATCGAGAACACCGCGCTGAGGGCCTTCAGCTTGGATCGGGTGGTCGTCTTGTAGTCGACGATCGTCCCATCCTCGGGGTCGTAGGCGTCGGCCGTAGACCTGATGAGCCCGTAATTCTCATAGAGCCCGAGCTCGAAACGCTGTTCAAGTTCCCACTTGGGAAAGAGCCTCTTCGCCCAGTACTCCAGGCCTCGGTGGATGTCAGTTCCGATCCTCGCCCCCATGACGAAGTTGGACTCCCGCATCTCGCGCGGCACCAACTCGACCCCGCTCTTGTCTTTGATACCAGGAAGGATGTCTTCGGCCAGGCACAGCGCACACGGGTTGGAGAGGTTCGAGGCCCCGACCCGGATCTGCTTGTCGCGCCGGGTCTGGGGCGTGAACAGTGACAGTAGTTCGTCGTTCCTCATACCAGTTGAAGCTCCCACCCTTTGTTGATTGCGAAGTTGATGATGTGTTTACACTCGATAACGGCGGGTGTGTCGCCTGTGTTGCACAGGACGATCGGGCCGTCCTTGTATTTCAGTGTGGTGTGCGGTTCCAATGCGGCACGCTGAGTATCACGCTGACCCCACACGTGTTGGATGAACGGGGCGGGTGCAAAATACAGCAGGTCATTTTCCATAAGGTTGCGCATGTCTGCAAGACTGAGACAATAGTCAGCACCATTCACGTCCAGCCATTTACCAAGAGCTGGGATAAACGCGTAACACTTGTCCAGGTTATCGAACAGCATTGGCGCACTCTCTAAATGGTCGTTAACGTAGTCGTCCATCGTATACCTCCTTTCTCATCTACCCGAGAACGACAGCCTCCTCGGCCCCGAACCCGGCGTTATTCGACTCGAAGAACTCATCATAATGCTCGTTATACCCCACGCGGCAGTCGAACAAGTCGAGCGACTCAACCGGGTACAACTGGTAGCCCCTTGCCACGAACAGTTTCAAATCGCCATACTTGGCGCGGGCTTTCTCAAGGTCTTCGATGAACTCCGTGATCGTCATGGTGTGGTCCTTTCTCTCGGTCGGCTTGTGCCTCCACAGTACATGTGCAAGGGTGGGCCGTGCAAGCCGGGGCTATGTGATATGCCTCACTTGTTCAGAACTGAACGATTGTTCTCCGCCTGCTGTGCGAGACGCTGGAACGTTCCGTCGTCCATCGTGTCACGGGCCTGGAAATAGTAGCGGGTGATCCGCTCCGCAGGCTGGCCCATGCGGTTCAATCGGCCCTTCGCCTGTTCGCACAGCATCCCGTTCAGGTCCTCGTCCAACCACACCTCCACATGGCACACCCGTTGCAGGCCGTCCAGGCCCTCGGCTGCGGCACCGACGGTGCACAGCAAGATCTGCACATCCCCTGCTGTGAATCCTGCAAACGCCTCACTACGTGCCTTAGCCGACTGCGCACCCGTGTACAGAGCTGTCTTCGCACACACCCTGTGTGCAACAGCATTCGCGAACCGTTGACTCGACGTGAACACCAGCACCTTGTCCCGAGGGTGATGCTTCTCGATCAGCGCGTTCAACATGTCAAGTTTCCTAGAGCGGCAGTCCGAGTCGAACGTCACCCTGTCCATGTCAATATCAGGGTCGTACACCATGCACGGCTCGCCCAACGCCACCTGACGCAGACGCACAAGCTTCACAATCGGAAGAGACGCCACCAGCAAACCGCCCTCGATCTCCGTGATCAACTCATACTGCAGGTTGTCGTATATCTCACGCTGCTTGTGCGTCAATTCGCACTCGACGATACGCGTGTCCACGGGCTTCTTGTCGGCCGGCAGGCCGACGACGCACGGCAGAGACCGAAGGAAAGCACCCGGCTGCTTCTCGGCGACGATCGTCTCGATCTCCTGTAGTCTGCCGTATCTATCATGTATCCAACTGTTCTGAACAATGCACCACCGCGCCTTCCATCGATGGAACGATCCCTCCACATAAAGCCAGTCCCTCTTATCGTGGGATAGCGGCACGCGGCTCGGATCTTCAACATTCCACCACAACCAACGGCAAATCGACCACAGCCCCTCGAAGCGGTTGCCTTGCGGCGTAGCGGACATCGCCAGTTTGAAACCAGCATTCCGCAGGCTCCACATGGCCTTCGCCCTTCCGGATTTACGGTTCGATGCCGACTGCACCTCGTCATAGACGACGAAGTCAGGCTTGGCCTTCGACCAGGGGAGAAGGTTCTCTTTACCCTTCTCGATGTTCTTCGCATTATAGTCGGATAATCCTAGGTACTCCCTACCGACGTAGTAGACACCTGGCACACCGGCGCGGATGTCGTCGAAATGGCCGAGGTGCTTCGAATCGATCCGCTTGAACGGAAGCCCCACGCCCTGCCGGGAGAACGTCGCCTTCCACGCGCTGACGATCTGCGGCTTCGCCGGCCCCACGATCAACGTCGTAGCCGGCTCAAGCCGCTTCGCCACCTCCACCGCACACAGGGTCTTGCCCGTCCCCGTGTCCGACACGTCCAAAGCGGCCCGGAAGCCATCCCGCTGTGCGACGATGGCCTCCACCTTCTCCAGTTGCGCCGGGGTAAGATCCAAGAATGTCACGCCCGCACCACCTCGAACTTCGCGCACGAGATGTCGATCGAACGTACCAGAATGTCCATGTTCAGACCGATCGAGAATGCCTTAATGTAGTACTTGTCCACATCCGCCTTACCTTCAGGGTCCTTCGTCAGGAGGAACTCAGTACCATCGTATTTACGGCGGCACCATACATATCCCTGATCTTTCAGGATACCCGTCACCGAATCGGCAGGACACTCCTCCCCCTTCACGTGGAAAGGAGGGTCGTAGAAGCGATCCACCGTGTGTCTCGACGCGTCATAATAATACCCGGACGGAGCCTTGCCGGGTCTGAAAGGCGGTTCGTCCTGTTTTACCAGAATCAATCGAATCCCGTTGCACGTGTAGAAGACCTGCCGCTCCGACGCGTACCCGATGCTGATCGCACGGAACGGTTTACCCTTGGCGTCTTCCACCGTCTCCCGGTATGAGTTGTGCATCGCCTCACTCGACGTCGGCACATAATCCAGCGTGTCGTCCGAATTGACGGCGAACCAGCCCTCAAGCGGCCCCTTCTTTCCGTACAACAACTGCCTCACAGCTTACCCTCCTCTTCTCTCCGTGCCCGGCGCTCGAACGAGTCTTCCCCGCCTATCACGCCGAACAGCCTCTTCTGCCCTTTCTCCACGCGGTCCGCATAGTCTCTGCACTCAAGTCGCACAGGGCAGATCGAGCACACCCACTTGGCCCGCGCGTAGTAGGGGTCGTCCTCCACGTCGGCCCCCTCGCGGGGGGCGAAGAACAGGTGCATGCCGATGTCGCTCTTCTTGCAGCGCGCCTGCTTGACCCATTCCTCGCCCCCCCAGATGTCGGCGATATCCATTACCGTTTCTTCACACGCCCCTGGAGACGAGACAGCTGAGGACCGATCGGGTTATGGTAGTGCCCTTTTATGTTGTAAGGTTCCCTGGCCTTCGACGACAGTTTCATGAACGACACCTGAGCGATCGGCTCCACACCGGTCGAATCCAACAACAGGTCGAAAACTGTCGGAAGGATTAACGGGTGGGAATTGAGGTTGTATAGCTCCAGGGTGATCATCCCCTCGAACCCCGGATCGATGAAACCTGCGGTGATGTGAGTCAACAGCCCGAGACGGCCCCAGCTCGACCGGCCCTCCACCTGCGCGGCGATATTCGCTGGAAGACAGAACTTCTCCAAGGTTGCGCCGAGCCACAATTCGCCGGGCGGGAGAACGAACTCGCCCCGTGCACCCCAGGACACATGCCGTTCGCCTGTCTTCGTGTCGAGGAAGTAGGGGCCTAGGTGAACGTCGTAACTAGCCGGCTGAAGGCAATCGTCTCGAAACGGGTACACCAGTTCCTTACTTTTCGCCAGCTTTTCAATGTCCTTGTCAGATAACATTGAAAGACATCTCCTTCCTTTCGAGTGCGCCCCGATCGATCTTGAATGCCACGACCGGCTTGCTTTCTGTTTGTGAGCATATACACAATGCAAGGCCCGCACCGCCGCGGTTAACGAACACGTCGCCCACAGTGAACGGCACCCGCTCGGGGTGAATGCGCACACGTAAAGCCCCATTCGTCACGGCGTCGTAGTCGTCGTCCAAATGCAGGCACAACCCTCCGTCCGTCGCCGACACGCTCTGCACGCGAGACCCGACGAGGGCTCCCTTCAATGCTGCGACGTACACCGGCAGCGGGTCGGTCGGCTGTGCGAGCTCAATCGCGACGACCTTGCGGCCCTCCACATCGAACAGCCGCCACGCATCGGTGCCGTCCGGGCGCTGCACACGCCTCATAGATCCCAGCGGGGCGGGGCCGCTGTACTCGCAATATTCGGAGATGCGATACTCCGAATTCCTGAACGTCGCCGCCGCCCCGTTGTCGAAGAACAAACCGACACCGTCGAACATAAAGACAGCGCAGTCCAATGTCCACCCGGCCCTCACAAACGGGTCGAGCAGTTCGAATGCATCATTCACCAGCGTAATGTCAGTCTTCGTCCTTGAAAAGCAGTTCAACCGATCCGCCCTTCTCCGTCCTAATGTAGATGCTGTCACCCCGGTCGATAATATGATCCACGGGTGAATCCACCGACGTCCAGTGCACGAATACGCCCGTAAGCCCGTCGGCCTCCTCCGTGAACACCACGCCGTCCGTCAAACGCACGTATCGTTTGTATTGATTGACGACCATTGAACTGCGCAGCCTCTTACCATAGAGCTCACCAAGCAGCCACTCTTTCCGGGTGAGGTTCTTAAGCTCCACCTGTGCTATGACATCGCTATTCTCGTCGAAGAGCAAGACCTGCCTGGAATGCGCGTTGTAATTCACATGATCAATGAGCACGTCAAGCATATTCAAGCCATAGCGTACTACACGGTGCCCCCAACCCTTCACCCTGCGCAGGGGAAGCGCCACGTGGCTGGACAGGCTGTTGAAGAGCAAGTGGCCGTCTCTCACCTCCAAGCCCATCAACGAGAACCCCTCAAGCCGTTTCAGTGCGTCCACGTAGTCCTGCGGTTTTTCGAAGTCCATAGTGGATTCTCCTTTCTCTCTTTTGCCGTGTGCGTTCAGCCTACACGGAAAGGGCGGGGGCCGTCAAGCCCCCGCCCTGTGAGATGCGTCACTGTCTGTTACAGCGTTGTGTGCTTTCGAACAGACGTCAAACGCCACGAACTCGTCGAACAGTTGTTCTCCTCCCACGCGTCGCAGATCGCGAAGCTCCGGGCCGGCTTCAGCGTCAAAGAGCCGTCTACTCCCCTCCACAGCTTACACAGAGTCCGGGTCGAGCGGTTGTCCGGGCCGGGGTTAACGCCTTCATCCGCGGGGGAGAAATCGCACAGCCACAAAGAGCCCACGTCGTCCGACCGGGATAGCGTCCGCCACGGGTTCGTCTCCCGGCACTCCTCAACAGGTGGAAACAACACCGCATCGTACAAAGACACGCGCATGTGCTCCATGTACGCCTGAGGACTGTCGAACTCCAATACGTGCACATCTTCGACCGTCACATAGAAACGATCGAAGAAACACAACACCATGCGAAAACTCGACGAGTCGAACACCCGCACACCGGGTAGCTCGTATGGGTCCAGCGGTTCTACGAACACCGGAATGTTATCGATCTCCTTGAGAGGGACCAGGTTTACCGTGTGCGCTTCGTTAACCACATGCAACACGCCGTACATCGAACCCTCGAAGCGGATGTAGTACTCTTTCAACCCACTGCCCTGACAGGGCGGAATCAGTTTCAAAGCCATGCTACTCAGCGTCTCCTTTCAATCTATCCTAAATAGAACGACCCGATCGTCTCATGGTGCGGGTACAGCATCACCCTCAGTCGCTTAGTCAGCGGGTTGTAACGGGACATGTAACGAGCCTCGCCCTCCTTCATAGCCGTCGTACCGTCAGCCCTGTAATAGCGCACATCTGAACCAGCTGGGTCATAAGCGTTCGCTATGGCCATGACAATGTCCTTGTGCGTCATCGGTCGATGCACCTCACCTGGTAGGTATGAATGAACTCGTCTTTCTTCATGTCGAACAGGTGATTCACCGTATCACCATGCCACCTATGAACATGGATCCTCTTACCCTTCTCATCATAAGACAGCCACACGTCGCGATAAAGGGTTTTCCGCTCAACCCACGGCTCATCCGGCACGGGCTGAACCAGGTCTGCATTCACCTCACCGCGCAGCATCTCCGTATAGGGATTCCGCTCGCCGTCCTCCACAGTGAACATGTTCGGCCAGTCTTCCGGCACCAGCTTCTGCAACACCGTGTTATAGCACATGTCACACGGCAGGTGGTTATGAACTAGCAGAATGTCTCCGTAGGGATTCGTGTACGGCGCCGCCTCGTCGCACGTCGTCAAGTCGAAGTACGCGGGCAGGGGTTCATCAAAGCGAGGACTATTCGTGTCCACGCACACGAAACCACGGTTCCTGATATATGTGCACAGGCAGTCCTCGTAATCGTAGAACAGCATACTATATTCTCTCCTTTCAGTAAGGCTCGACGATGACCAACCACGGCTCGTCCGAGGTCTCATCTTCGAAGAACGACGTGATCACGTCCGACGTCGTGTCCGTCTCTTCGATCACGGACACCGCACCTATCTCAGACTTGAGCTCCACCGAAGCGGCGGGGGAGAGGACGATGGATATCTTGTCCAGGCCCTCTTCGAACCACCGGCTGACGACGAAAGACGCGCACAGCCCGGCAGACTGTGAAGAAACCGTGACCTTCTCCACTTCATGGTCCAGTATCGAACCGAACCGCATGCTGTCTTCATCGTATTCTGCCGTCACAGATGCCAACTCCACATCGCCGACGTCGAAGAGCGTCGTCTTACAAACCAAATTGTCCGTGTAGCGCTTCGTACAGGAGGACACCCACTGCCCCTTCGGCGGCACCGGAATCTCCATACCCCTCACGTTCGGTTTCTTAGCCAGTTCTGCCAGAAGCCCCGGCGTGTATTTCGTTCCAATCATGCTCTTTCTCTCCTTCCCCCGTAGCCCCGCGCTCGCGCGGGGCTACGGGTTGTTGTTGTTGTTGTTGTTGTTGTTGTTGTTGTTGTTGTTGTTGTTGTTGTTGTGCTTAAAGCAGGAAGTCGGCTTCGCTCTTAGAGTAAGAACGGGTCGCCGTCACGAGCTCTGCGAACGGCGCTATCGGACTCACTGTCGCATCGGCCGGTCCGTATTCCACGGACACTGCCGTTATGCGACGCCCGAACTCGCAATTCGGGTGTCGACGACGTCGAGACGGTGTGTAACCGTGTGCGCATTGAACCAGGCGACGGCGTTCTCAACAGTAGGGGTTGTCCTCATGTTGCATTCCTTTCTCTCAGGTCGGCAGTGGTTCTTTCGCCACTGCCATGCTCACAGTCTAGGTCGGGTCGACGGGGGCGTCAAGTGCCCCGGGTGCGATGTGCGTCACATTCCCCTTTGTAAGCCCGTGGTCCATTCGGCTATCTCCGCGGCAACGGAATCGGGCGTGTCGACGCGGGGGTCCACGACGATCGGTATGAACCTCGACATCCCCCCCGCGACGAACGCGTTCGTCAGGGACTTCCGGTACGCCTCGGCGACGGGGACGGGGTTATAGGGGTCGGGGCCGGGGAAGTCCGGGTCCGTCAGCTCGGCGGGGTCGCGGGGCATCAACACGAACGTCGTCAGCGGAACGCGGTTCAGCCAGTTCAGCGTGAGCGCTACGTTCTCCGAGATCTTTTCATTTCGCAGCGAGGCGTACACCGCGGTGCTGAGCGCCCACCTGTCCAGAATGTACAACTGTTCGTCGTTCGAGGCGGGGGTCGGCGTGTCGGGGAACAGCACGGGCTCCGGTCGGAAGGAAAGCCAGTTCTCCATGTCCTTCGCGTAGTCCTCGGCTCGCAGGCGATAGCCCTCGTCGTCCGCGCACCGCACGAGTACGTCGGTCGGGAAGTGCCGTATGCTCACAGTGGGGTAAGGGGCGGGGCTGCGGCGTTGCAGCAACTCTTTCAAAGCCCGGGCAATCGTTGACTTACCCACGCCGTCAGGCCCCTCCAGTGCTATATAGACTGCCATTTATCGCACACCCCCTGTGTCGTCCAGGTCATCGAGGCAGAACGGCCACCCGCACACCGAAATGCGAGGGCTCAGCCTCATCGCTTTCACCACGGCCTTCACGGCGGCCCGTGCGTTCAAGCCGCGGGCGTTGACTTCGACGGCCTCGTCAGTGCGGGCCATGGACGAAAGCGGAGGGGTGTTGTTCAACACGATGTGCGTCCTGGCGTCGCTCGCCAGGGAACAGCGAGGCATGTATGCAGCTTGCAAGTCGCAGTAGAAGCCCTTCAGGCGTTGATAGAGCCACTTGCGCACAGTGCATTCAACCCCGGGGTCCATGCTGTGTGCGAACACCCACCTGTGAACGTCTTTTTCGGCGAGGCGGGCTGCTGCTCGCTGTGCATATAGTTTGCTCTGCGAGCGTGCGAGCATCGTATAGCGTGTCATGTTGTTCATTCCCTTCCTCTAATGTCTTTCGCTCTCTTGACGGCTGCCCGATATTCAGGCCACTGCTTCTCGTAGGGCCGGCGGTCCGCATCCCAGTAGTCCTTGTAGCTCAGCCCGGGGTTGGCCGCTATGAACTCCGCCAGAGAAGTGTAGAAGGCCTCCTTGAAGCGCTTCGCTCGGAGTTTGCGGGCCCTTCTGTCGGGGTCCGCCGGGTCCTTTCCGCGCAGGTCCACGCTCGACAGCGGATTCGATTTGAACTCGCGGAACATGAGCCTCAGGCGCTTCCGGGGGGTGGCAGCGGGGTCTTCCGCGGGGTCGCACAGCACATCGCACAGGGAGGAAGGCGTGGCGACGGCCACCCCGAGGTTCCTCAGCGCTGCCTCCAATGCGTCGGTTCGCTCGCCGTCGGGGACGACCAGCACCAGTCTGTCGGCGTATGCGGGATTGAGAACGATTCTCACTCCGTATTCCATTTCAGCTCGCACACGGAGGTCTTGCGCATCCAGCTTTTCGTCGGCGACCTCGATCGCCACGGTAATCCGTTTCATTTCGATTTCCCCTCTCACTCGAAAATGTATTTTCGATCGATTTCGACTCACATTGCGTGATCGATTTCAACTCGATTTTTAGCATAGGGACGAATCGATTTCAAGTCAAATCGTAGAATGTGAATTTGGTCACAGTAGTGTTGTGAGGGGTTGTGTTATAATCACGCGCCCGCGCGCACCTGACACGTCGCACACCCCATAGATCGGCTAGATGTCGCGGAGAAGTCTGTGTCTGGACTAGGCCGGGGTGAAAATTCTGACAGTGACTCTCAATTGACAGTGACTGTCAGAATTTCGATACATCTTTGAATTGAGAATCGTTCTCACTAAGAAAAATAGTCCTAACACACCACCCCCACACAACTTACTAACACATTATATCTGTATCTATATATATTAAGATAATTTCCTTAATTCTATACCTTTGAACCTATAAACCTGTTATTATCTAGGTATGTATGCCTTATGTAGAAGCGGATCCCACCTCGCCGAATCCGCACTTCTTGCCGTTTGCTGTCGTTTGAGAACAACGTGTTTTGCGTCTGTTCAGTTTTGTCACATCCTTCACACGCCTCCGCTGCGTGGGGCTGTGCGCCTGGGGTGTGCGCCTTCCGCGAGGCCCAGTTGCGCCTCAGGATCACGAGGTTGCCCTCTGAGGCGTTTTCAGGGTCGCCCCGGTAGGGTCGCTTGGGTCAGGGGCTGAAATCGCCTCAGAATCGATCCTCGTGCGTCTGAGGGGGTGCCGCTCGACCGCCCGGTGCTGTGCGGTGTGCGCCTCGGGACTGTCCGTTCCGCCGACCGCCGTTCTAATTTCCTTTATCTTTGAGCCCCGAAATTCAAAAATGGTCCTCTTTGTACCCGAAACCTGCCCCCGAAATTCGAAAAGGGGCCTCTTTGTAACTTTTAATGACGACCTTTACCTACGTAACCGTAAGTTACTGCTACGTAGGTGTAAGTTACCCCGTGGTAGGTTACGCTGACGAAGGTTACTGGCGAGTAAGTTACCCCGTGGTAGGTTACGGCTTCGTAGGTGTAACCTACTGCTCCGTCGGAGAAGGTTACTGCGAGGTAAGTTACGGTGCCGTATAGTGCTCAGAAATGTGGCGAAGGACACACCGCTGGGGCTTGACACGGGGGGTGGCGGTTGATAGAATGGAGGTACAACAAAGGGGAAAGAGAGAAAGGAAACCCCAATGGACATCGAAATCGACTTCTTCGAAGAGCTCGGCGGCTACTACACCGCAGACCTGGCGGACGTCCTGGAAGACTTCGAAGGCTGACCCGAAGGCCCCCGCCCCGGCGGGGGCCTCCCCATGCCCGCAGACGCCCCTCAGAGGCCCGAGAAGGCCCCTCAGAGCGCCGCAGACGGCCCCGCCTAGGCCACCCTACCGGCGGGGCCCCCCAGGCCCTCAGAGCGGCGATTTCGAAGCCCGAGGGGGCGGCCCCGAAGGCCGGGGGCGTGCGCAGTCGAACCCGGCGACGGCCCCGAGCGATTACGCAACGTCGGTGTTGCGAAAATCCCGGAACTTAATATGTGAGCTTCGTCTCACTTTCGTGAAATCGGGACTAAGGTCCTAGCTCGAGGGACCATGTGAGCAATCTCACACTCAGAGAGGCTCTCGAGCAACCATGTGAGAAACATCACAATGTGAGATACATCACGCTCGAGAGGCTCTCGAGCAACCCTGGAAAATACAATTTGTGATCTGGGACACACCTGCTCGGGCGGGTCTCCGACGCCGGCGTCGGCCCACGAGCCCCAGTGTGCGCAGTCGAGCTCGGAGTCCGCCGCGCCGAAGGCGCCCCGAGCAACCCCGGAAATGTGGCGAAGGACACATCGCTGAGGCTTGACAGCGCCGCTCGACTGTGCGAGAATGGAGCCATCGGAACGAAGAGAGAAAGGAACTCCGATGACCGCGAAGTACCCCTACAGCCAGGCCCTGGCGAAGTCGCTCACCGAGAAGCTCGGAGGCCTCGCCTTCGTCCTGCCCGACGGCGCAGTCCAGGCCGATACCCCCGACGGCACCCTGACCGTCTACGCCGACGGCGCCGTCCGGGTCCGCGAGTGCGGCGAGACCGAAGCCTGGCCGACCCTCCGGAGCGCCGTCGCCGACTGGGGCGTGGAAGTGTGACGAAGCCCACTCCGGAGGGGCTGTCAAGCCCCTCCGGAGGACCGCTAGAATGGAGCCATCGGAACGAAGAGAGAAAGGAACTCCGATGAACAACCGGAAAACCGCCGACGCCGTCGTCCGGCACCTGGAAGCCACAATCCCCGTCTACGACGTCTCCGAGCGAGGCTGCAGCTTCTACGTCAGCCTCGTAGACGGCCGCGACTTCATCGTCGACGCCCCGTTCGAGGGCGACGTCAGGATCACCCCCGGTGTGCGCACCTACGAAGGCGGTCAGCGGCTCCTCGAAGACCTGGACGCCGAGCTCACGGAGGCGGGCTTCGACGTCCGCCAGGCGACCTGCCGCCGGACCACCGGCGTCGAGCTCCGTGTGCGCGACGACGTAGGCGGGTGGGCCCGGTGAGGCGCTTCTGGGCGGCCGTCGCCGTCGCAGCCGGCCTCCTGGCCGGCTGGGGCTGCGGCGAAGACCTCGGCCGCTGGGACGCCTACGCGGGCATCCGAGACGAGCCGACGGTGCTGGGCTTGACTGTGATACAGGTCATACACTACGGGCTTGACGCAGACGCCCGGTAGCCGCTAGACTAGAGATATCAGCGAAGACGAGAGAAAGGAACCAGCTGATGCACACCACTACCTTCATCCCCGAGATCGACGTCCCAGACTTCGTCGCCAGCCTCCGGGCAGACCGCGAGCGCCAGCGAGCACGACGCCGGAGCCGCCGTCAGAACCGCGGATGGGAGGCCTGAGCGATGACCTGGCTCGACTTCGCCGCCGCCGTCTGGGACGCCTTCTACGGGCTCATGTCCACCTGCGAGGAGCTCGTGGAGCACCTCCCGACGTCGCTGCAGTGCTTCTTCGACTGGTGCTGATTGTGCGATACACCACAGGCCCTCGGGCTTGACTTCGGGCCCGAGACCCACTAGACTTAAACCATCGGAACAACAGAGAGAAAGGAAGACTCCGATGCACCTCTACCCCTACCTGACAGCCGTCGCCGATGAAGACGTCCTCGACGCCGCCGCAGACGTCCTCGCCGAGCGGGGCCTCGAACTGGACGACGGGATCGAGCTCCTCTTCGACGCCGACTGGGAGGACGAAGACGACGAATACTGCGAGGCCGCATCCGAAATCGAACAGACCTGGAACGATATCCAGTACGACGTCGTGGCCACCGTCTGGGACCGCGCCGACGCCGAGACTCGAATCGACCTCTGGCGGGAGGACGCCGGCGCCGATGACCCGGAGGATCCCGTTGACGCCGAAGGCATCTGGGGCCTGATGCGGACTGCGGTGCTAGAGCGCTGCGGCAGCGTCTACGCGCACACGTCGATGGCCGAGGCTTGCATGGACGCCCTCCGGGCGTCGTCTCCGACGGCGCTGGCTCGGGTGCTGACTGTGCTCGAATGCAATCGCGTCGCCGACGCCGTGGCGTGGGGGCGGCGCACAAAGAGGCGGGCCTTCACCGTCGAAGACGGGTGCGTGGTGGTTCGGGCCGGAGACGGCGGCGCAGTCCGAGACCGACTGTGGCCGGCCTTCGGCGAGGTCGAGCACCCCGACGGCGCCAGGGAAGTGGAGATGCTGGGCGACGCCCGTCGAGCGGTCGGACTGTAGTGATGTTTCACGTGAAACGAAGTCGGGTCGCCGCCGAAGGCGGCGACCCGAGGAGGGATGCGATAATGAGAATCACTCTCACTAAGATATGGGTAGGAATAGTTGGACTCATGTACGTTGGTTGGTTCGTCTGCGTGATGGTGGAAGCACTAAGCTACCCTACGGTAGGGTAAGTAATACAAGTTGGAGTGGTAGGAAAAGTAGCCCCTAGGACTAACGTCCTAGGGGCTACTTGTGTTTTTGGTGGGAAAAGTTGGAATTTTTGGAGGGGTGGGTCGACTTGCATGGGGGGACCCAACCGCATATATTAATCGCTTTTTTCCACTACTGGAAATCATACTGCAGTATGATCGCTATAATAGGGTCCGTGCACGATATAATCCTCGTCTTCGACCACCTTCTAGGGGCGCCAGCAGTAGGCTTAGGCGCCCTTATAACCGCTATTGCGACCCTCTATACGTCATTGAAGACCAATAGAAAGGTCCTTAGCGTAAAACAGGATATGGAAAACAACCATGGGAGTTCCTTACGGGACGCGATAGACCGCATAGAGAGCAACACACAGACGCTGACGGACCTGGTTCACGCACACACCCGCCAATTGGATGACATCCAGTCTGCTGTGCGCAGACATGAGGACGAGATAAACTCGTGGCATGACAAGCCCACGGCCCCCGCAGCACCCCCTTGTGCGCATACGGAAGATCTACAACGAGGCGACGATAACGCCTAACCCGACACCCCCCTACGACTCGACGCTCCTCCTGACACCTCCGCCGCCTCCCAAACCCAACCCCGATCAGCCGCTGGGCGCTACAGCGGCCTCCCTGGCGGCGCCTATTCCGGCCCTCACACCCCTGCTCAAAATCGAACGGGTGCCCGTCCCCTCCACGGACCCTGACCCACTCAAGCATAACCGCCTACAGGTGGTGTATAGCCTGTCGGCGAATATCGTCACCACAGCCCAACTACGTAACGAAGACAACACCCCGCCGACCCCTAACAACCCCACCAGCGAGCCGAACCCGTGGGAGGTGGGCTGGCTGCTGTGGTGCTTCAGCCCGGACCCGACGCACCCCTACGACCCGAGCCCGACTTCCAACTCGAACTTTCGCTTCTATGCCCTCACCCTCAAGCCCAACGGCTGGGAGGTGTCGAAGCAAGACCCATCGTACAAGGGCGGGCAGCGCTTCCTAAAATCCAACACAGACGCCGACCCTCGCAAGTTCCCACCGCACAACACGGAAAGCAACAACGCAGACGAAGCGATTGTCAACCCGTACTCTGTCCTCATCAAAGCCTGCCACGAATACCCGCTGGGCACCTCCCTCGCGCAAATAGAGGACGACGTAATACCGGCTAACCGGAACTCCGAAGCGGGCAACAAAGCACGACTGGCACCCGTTAGAAATGTGTTCCACATCTTCGTGGAAAGCCAGCTGTTAACCACTGTCGTCGACGAAGAAAAGCCGCTGCCCCCGCACATTCCGGCGTTCTATGCCGAGGATGCCCGTGTGCGCTTCTCTCACATGTGGCATGCGACGCCCAAGCGACCTCAGCTTCGACCGTCCCCGGCTGACTACGACCCGCTGACCCTGCACGCGACGGGCTACCCGCCTCAGGGGGTGGTATGGTTCTAGGCATGGAAGAGAGCTACCATGATAGAACAGAGAGTTTCACGTATGCAGCGGAGGACGCCTATACGGCGTACACGAAGCGGGAGCCGGGGAAGATGCCGTTGGATAACCGGGCCGCCGCGGTGTTCGAGGAACGCTATCGGCCGGCATCCCGGTCGCTGTGCGGCTTCAACCCGCCGTTTCCGACGCGGGACGGGGCAGTGATATCGCGGGGCGAGGCGAACGACGAGATCGAGGAGTTCAACGCGCAACTGGACGCGCTGCAGTCCCTGATCGACGCGGCGTGGCGCACCGTGCCGGGCAACGACGGCCCGTTCCTGCGCGGCTACCCTTTCGCTGTGCGCCACGTGGACGACGGCTGGGTGGAGTTCCATTTGCCCCACCGTGATTCACCCGCTGTGCGCCTTGAGCAGGGGGAGGGCTATGACTTCGCACGCAACCGTAGAATCCCGGCGCACAGCCCACGCCCGGATAGGGGTGCTTTCGTGCCGTATACTGAGGTGAAGGCTCTTCTCAATAGTAGGAAGGAGACGGATGACGCAGGCTGACGTGCAGCGCAACGCCATTGTGGCGTGGATGGCGAAGCACGACGGTGACTTCGGCTACACGAACGACTACCGCCGCAAAGACCCGGAGCGCTACGGCTGGGGGGACTGCTCCAGCACCATAGCGCAGGCCTACAGACAGTGCGCGGGCATAGAGATAGGCGAGCGGAGTTTCAACATAGCGTCGGACCCGGACGCGTACACGGTGGCGTCGGCGACGAGTTGGCGGGACCTACCCCTAAGCGACATGAAGCCGGCCGACATCATTTGCATGGGCTGGCATTCGGGTGCTTTCGCGGGGCGGATCAGCCACGTGGAGCTCTACGCCGGTGGCATGTACACGTGGGGGCACGGAGGCCCGGGCAGGGGCCCGAGGCTGCATTCGCTGTCGGACCGGTCCCTGACGGGCTCGGCGACGATCATCATCGTCAAACGCTACATCGGCGATACACAGGATAATGACAACCAAGGCAACACCAGTAAAGGAGACGAGTTGACACCTGACGAGCACAACATGCTCAGCTGGCTGTACGAGAACATCAAGGTGCCGAGCCAGGGCTTCGGCTACCCCCAGGCGACGCAGAACTCCATCGCGGAGCTGAAGGAGATTGCGGCCAACCTGACGCAGGCCGTGGAGTCGATGACAGCGACTGTGAACAGGATCGCCACCGACCTGACTGTGCCGGGCTACGGCTTCGGCTACCCGGCTGCGAGCCACGCCGCGCTTGAGGAGACGATCAACAAGCTGAACGATATCCAGAACACGCTGCATAACAGCAAAACGGCTAAGGGGGACAAGTGACCGACGCACCTACGGGACCCAAGCACCTGGACGCTCCGACGCTGACGGACGAGCAGAAGGCCGCGGCGTTCGCCGCTGCTGCGCACACCGTGGAGACGGGCGGCCTGCCGCAGGGAGACGGCGGACTGGCTGACCCGAACCGGAAGAACGCCTACCACTTCGACGAGCTCGTGCCGACGCAGATACAGCACAAGGCGCGGTCGATCATCCGGACGTTCGTGGTGTCCTTGGTTGGCGTGCTAGCGGCATTCGCCGCGAAGGTCGGGCTGACGCTGCCCGCTGACCTGGCGGACACGATCACGGCGACTGTGTGGGGTCTGGTGACTGTGTGCGCACAGTGGCTGCTCAATACTAAGACCGTGGACCGGTTCCTGCACAAGGTGGTTCCGTTCCTGGCGACTACGCCCCGCAGTTGACATGCGCTAAGCTAGACGAAGCATAAAGAGGCCCCGCTTTCCGGTTGGACAGCGGGGCTCTCCTTTATTCGATTACCGCCTCAGCAGATCCACATACGATCGAACTTGTGGCAGGATCCGTACCAGTCGGCGAACATTCGGCCGATCATCCTCCAGCTCCAGGTGAACATTCACAACACCCCCTTCCGTTTCGGTTTTCGTTTTCACGCGACCCCCTTACTGTATACACCATGACAGGGGTCTGTCAAGCCGCGATGAGGTTGAGCTGGTGCTGGGTCCATGCGAAGGCGGCGAGGGCGGAGATCGCGCCGAGGGATGTGAAGGCGAGGGAGACCCAGAAGACGACGGCGCCGGCCTTGGGGAAGCCGCACCACGTGACGATGTAGGCGATGAGGGTCCAGAACCCCTGTGCGACGAGGAATGCGACGGGGACGGCGATGAAGTAAAGAAGCATGCGAAGTCCTTTCTCTAGTCGGGCAGTGCTATAGCCTGACTATACCCGCTCCCGGGGCACTAGTCAAGTTTGCGTAACCCAGCCCGCCCTGCTAGAGTCCTCGTATCAGTTAATACGCCGCACACGAGAGGAGAGACATGATGTTTCACGTGCATCTCATCTGGGCGCAGTCCACGTCCGGGATCATGGGGGTTAACGGGAAGCTGCCGTGGCACGACCGAGGGGACCTGCAGCATTTCAAGGACATGACGACCGGTAAGACCGTGGTGATGGGGCGGAAGACACGACAATCTCTACCCCAACGCAACAAGAAGCTGCCCAACAGGACGAACATCGTGTTGAGTCGGACGATGAAGTCGACCAAATCCATCAAGGCGGTGGCGAGTCCATACGCTGCGATAGAGCAGACCCTCGCAGAGGGTCGGGACGAGGCGTGGGTGATCGGCGGACACGAGACGTTCCAGGCGTTCATTACAGCACACGACCTGGACAGGCTACCGTTCAGGCTGGACGCTTACGTATCCGTGCTGGCAGTTGACGACGAGATCCAGCCGATTACCGCACAGGACAGTATCACATGGGCGCCTGCGCTGGACGACCGCTGGGTGCTGCTGTACGACCATATGGCGGGGCCTAGACGCCGCCTGCAGAAGTATGTTAAGGTGTTCAGGTAAGCTCCTTTCTCTCAGGACCCCGCCGGGTGAGCGCTATGCCCCGGCGGGGTCTGCTGTGCGCGTGGTAACATTCCTCTTAAGCCTGACTAGAGAGGGAGTTTCATGAGAATCGACGTTCAAACAAGCCGCTTAGCTACCGCTAACGGGTCGATTGCGACGCTCAGCGGAACGCTGCCTAACCTCGACCTGGACGTTGCGCTGGCTAAGGGCGTGAAGGCCGTGTACCTGACGGTGTTCGCCAATGCAGCAGAGACGAAGGTCACGTCGCTGTGTACAGAGGGCGGAACGTTCTGCGTAACCATACACACCGTGGCTGAGCGGCCTACCGTGAAGGTGTGCGACCCGCTTGAGGCGCCGGTGGTGATCAGGTACAGGGGGCTGTGATGGCCGCTCCTAAGAAAATGACGAAAAAGAAGCCGGCTCAGACCAAGACTGCATCCAAGGAGCTGGTGAAGAACGACCGGGATCGCTTCGCTATCCAAAAGTCGACCGGCGAGCTTGCGATGGACGACAGGAGGCTGCTCACCCTCGCACAGGCGGGGGCCAGCCCCTCTGAGATGTCCGAGGAGCTCGGCCTGCCGGCGGAGACGTGCCTTGCTCGTGTGCGCTCCCTGCTGAAGCGCAACGACGTGTGGACGAACCTCGAACGCCAACAGATGCTGATCGCCGACATGTACGACTTGAAGACCCGGGCCTTCAACTTCCTGGAGAAGTGCTTCGAGTCGGATGAGATAGCCGCCCGGCACATAGAGGCTGTCAACAGCGTCCTGAAGCAGCTCGGGGACCGCCTGGACAAGGTGAAGGAGTACAACGACGAGGAAGAGGCCAGGGTGACGAAGCAGCAGACCCGGCTGATCCTCGATCTGGTGGAGGACGCGTGGGAGCGTGTGCGAGTCCACATATCCAGCGCGTATTCGAACGGCCAGCTGCTCGACCCGGAGGCGATGGACGAAGTGTTCTATCAGGCGCTGAAGGAGGCCCATGCTGATCAAAGCTAGCGCGATCGACAGCGCTATCGCCACCGTCAAGGCGCGCAGGCGGCAGGACAGCTTCAAGTCGGATCCCGTGGGATGGGCTCAGTACATGCTGGGCACGGACGAGGGGACGCTGTGGAGTAAGCAGCGGGAGATAGCCCGGGCCGTGGTGGATAACAATTCGACGGCTGTGAAGGCCGGCCACGGGGTGGGGAAGTCCCGGCTTATGGCTGTGCTCATATGCTGGTGGGTCGATACCCGCTACCCCCACTGCTATGTGATCTCAACGGCTCCGTCGATGGCGCAGGTGCAGGACGTGCTGTGGCGCGAGGTGATGCAGTTGAAGGATATCGTTGAACGACGTTTCGACGAGGGGCTGATCGATCATAAGCTGCCGGGGCGCATCACGATGGACGTCCAATGGAAGGACGATGTGACGAAGCTACCTCTGGGGCGCGGCAGGAAGCCGCCGGACAATCTGGGCGGCAACTCGTTCCAGGGAATCCACGGCGACGTGTTGGCAATCGGCGACGAGGCCTGCGGGCTCTCGGGTGAACTGATCGACGCCCTGGCGAACATTACGACGAACGAGGCGTCTAGGCGCGTGCTGATCGCGAACCCGACGGACCCGATGAGTTACCTGGGGAAGATATTCAAGGAGGAGATGGAGAACTGGAAGCGCATGTCCATCTCGGTCCTGGAGAGTCCTAACTTCACAGGCGAGCCCATGCCCCCGAAGGTGCTGCAGAAGCTTACCGGGCCGTCCTACGTGGAGCAGAAGAAACTGGAGTACGGAGAGGACAGCGCGAGGTTTAAGGCCCGCGTGCTGGGCGAGTTCGCTTTTGACATCGAGGACTCGCTGATCCTGCCAGGAGATGTTGAGACGGCCTGCTTGACGGAGAGGGAGCGGATCGGTCGGCCCGTGTTGGGTGTGGACGTGGCTCGGTTCGGAGCGGACCGCTCCGTCGTATACCTGTGCGTGAACGGGGTTGTGCGCTTCGTGGATTCCTGGGCGAAGACGGACCTGGTGCACAGCGCACAGCGGGTGCACGACCTGGCCCTGCGCGAGGGCGCCCACGCTGTGGCGATCGACTGCGACGGGATCGGCGGCGGGATGTTCGACATCCTGAACTCATATGCGACCCGGACGTACGACATTCTGGCTGTGCGAGGCTCTATGTCGAGCCCCGACAGGGGCAGGTGGCACAACTACAGATCCTACATGTGGGATTCGTTCCGGTACAGGTGCCGCACAGGGGAGCTGGATCTGGATCCGTTGGACATCGACCTGCACGACGAACTGCTGTCGGTCGGCTACTCGTATAATACGATGTCCGGTGGGCTCGTCCTGGACTCGAAGGACAAGCTGAAGAAGGACGTCGGCAAGTCGCCCGACTTGGCAGACGCCGCAGTGTACGCTGCTATAACAGACCAGAACATCCGCGATGCCATCCAACAGGAGACCGTGTTCTCCGACGCGGGGGACATGATGGATGATGACGAAGACGACTACCTACACGAAATGGGGGAGACTTTTGGATTCCAACGCATACTCGTTTAGCGACGAGGGTATCGCGTTCATCAACGAGGCGCAGAGGTCCTACCTCCTGGACGAGGGCGCCAACTGGGTCAGCTACGCCGACGACAAGGGGCTGACGCTGGCTTTAATCCACGAGGTTGTGCGAGGTCTTCGGGATATGGCCAGGGACCACCCGCTGCATAAGCGCGGCGCACAGCTGAGAACGAGTTACATCTTCGGGGACGACTTGGTGTTCAGCGACACATCTGCGAAGCTTGACAAGTTCATCAAGTCGGAGTCGGCGCAGAGGACGCTGTTCTCCGCTTCGGCGATGGAGAGCCTGAACTTGGAAAGGTTCTGTGCGGGGAACGTGTTCCTGTTCCGGGAGGTGCATACCGACAAGCTGACGCTGGTGCCCGTAGAGGAAATCGAGGAGATCGTTCGGGATTCGTTCGACTCGTCGATTGTGAAGTATGTGCGTCGCACATGGACCCCGGACGGGCAAAGCACTGTCAGCCAGTGGTTTCCGACAGCCGAGTATAGGCGGAGTGTACAGCGGCTCCGGAAGCCGCCGAACACGGCCTACGAGGTGAATGGCAGCTACGTCGTGTACATTCTGTCGTCGGGCAGGCATGCTGGGCACGCGTTTGGGGCGCCTGACTCGTTGGCTGCCGCGCTGTGGAGCGTCGCCTACTCGGGCTACCTGCGGGACAGCGCCCGGCTGTCTAAGGCTCTGTCGAAGATCGCTTGGGCTATTGTCAATAGCAACAACCAGGGCAAGAGGCAGTCGGCTGTGGAGATTTCGAACCGCGGCGACGTGGTAGGCGCCACGGCGAGCTTGGGGCCAAATCAGTCCCTAGCGGGTGTTGGGGTCCCGAGCGCACAGGTGAACTATGGGAACGGCCAACCGCTGGCTGCTCTTGTGGCCGCCTCGTTCGGGATCCCTGTCATCGCTTTGCTGTCATCCCCTGGCGCGACGGGCGGGTCGTACGGGGCCGCGACGACGCTGGATAGGCCGACGATCAACGGCTTCAAGTTGGAGCAGCGCAAGTGGCGGGACTTCTTCAAACAGGTGATGATGGACGTGGATCCATCGGTGAAGGACGTTGACATCAAGTTCCCGTCGATCGAACAGGACCCGACCTATAGGGCGTTGCAGTCGCTTGCTACCTCTATGTCGACGGGCGCGATCCATCAGGACGAGTACCGCCAGGCTGTGTTGAGCCTGCTGGCTGTGCCCGACATCCACGGAGACGAGCTCCCTGAGCCGAACGCTTTTTTGAAGAATGGTAATGTGTCAGGTGGGGACGACGGCGATGCTGTGCGCGACCCGGTGGCGCGCCAAGGCAACCAGGGTGCCGTTCCAGGCGGCTTCAACCAAGGAGACACTGAAAATGAGAACTGAAATCAAAGAGAGCACGACTACTAGTGTTCTCAAGCCCATCAAAGGAGCTCGTAAATGGCTTGTGCGCCTTATCACCGAGGGGGTGGGATCGACTGGTATATACACCAAAGAGGCGCTGCAGGGCAGTTTCGCTGAGGCCTTCCCGATTGGGACGCATATGTATATCGATCATGCGTCTGAGTCAGAACGATGGGACCGTCCCGAAGGGACTCTGACGAAACTTGCCGCCGTGATCGCTGAAACACCCTACTGGAGTGACAGCCCCGAACCCGGGATGTATACCACGATCGAAGTTTTGGAGCAATGGGCGCCGTTTATTGAACAGGTGTCGGATATCATCGGTGTGTCCATTCACTGTGGTGCCCAATTGGCGCAGACCGACGACGTGGTCATGGCCGAAGACGTTCCGCCTGTGATAGAGTCGTTCATACCGTCGCCCGTTAATTCCGTGGATTTCGTCACAGTTCCGGGTGCTGGCGGGCGCCTCGTCGAGGCACTGGAGTCGTTCAAAAAAGGAAATGCTATTATGGGTAGCAGCAACAAACACAATTCCGAAAGGAAGAGAATGGACAAAGAGTTCAAGGAGGCCCTTGAGGCCCTGGACACCAAGCTCTCCGCTCTCGTCGAAGCTCTCGCCGATAAGGCCAAGAAGAAGGACGAAGAGGACGAAGAGGACGCCAAGAAGGCCAAGGAGGAAGAAGAGGACAAGGCCAAGAAGGCTAAGGAGGCCATCCTTGCTCTCACCGACTCCGACCTTCCCGAGGTTTCCCGTGTGCGGGTTGCCGAGGCTATTGCCCGCGGCTATGACGCGAAGGCGATCCTGGACCGCGAGACCAAGCTCGTCGAGTCTATCCGCGAGAGCCTGTCGGGCGGCTTCGCCCCCGAGCATGTGCCTTCCGGTAAGGGCGCCGACGACTTCGAAGCCGAATTCGCCAAGCTGACCTGGTAAGGAGGATACGAACATGGCACAGAATCACGTCAAGGGCGGGGACACCTACGAGGTCATGGTCGATGCGGCCGTCAAGTCTGGCGATGTCGTCGCCGTCGGCAAGGTCGGGGCCGTGGCCCTCACCTCCGCCACACCCAAAGAAGACAACAACTTCTATTCAACGCTCGCCTTCGAAGGCATCGCACACCTCGGACTGGACGGATCCGTCAAGGCCGGGGACATCGTCACGATCGACGGCGCCACCGAAACCGGAAAGGCGGCTAAGCCCGAGGTCGCGGCCGACCCGAAGGGGAAGATCGTGGTGGGCTTCGTGCTCAACCCGCTGTCGAGTGCATCGACCAAGTACGCTGTCAAGCTCACCCAGGCTTGGCTCTAAGGAGGATATCTACATGGCGATCAACAAGAGGGAAGCCTACAAAGCGGGTATCCTGCTGCATAGGGCCCTTCACGCGGACGACATCCGTGTGCGCAATTCGGCCCGCAAGGACCTGAGCGAGGCCATCACCACGTCGGACCTGCCGGTCAACCTCGGCCCCACCATGAACAAGATCATGCAGGGCGAATACGAGCAGGTTCCGTCCAACTGGCGCGAGTGGGCCGACACCCTCGAAACCCCCGATTTCGAGACCGTGCCCTACTTCAGCTTCGACTTCACCGACGACAACGTTCCGGTCCGCAAGGACGGTAAGGGCTACGTCGCACAGGGGCTGCCCGCTGTCGGCGAGCTCGGCGAGTACCCGATCCTCGGTCTGAAGGCGGAGCAGTTCAAGCTGAAGCTGGCTAAGGCCGGTGTCCAGATCCCGCTCTCTTGGGAGACCCTGAAGCGCTACGGAGCCGACTGGGGCCTGATCCCCAGGATCACGAAGGAACTCGGCCGGCGCGCTGCCAATCAGGAGTCCATCGAGGCGGCCCTGCAGCTCGTCCAGCCGACGGGCCTGAACACGACGAATTTCAAGGCCGCCAACAAGAACGTCCTGGCAGGAAACCCCGAGCTGAGCATCGAGGCGCTGGAGAAGGCGTTCGCACAGCTGGCAGTCACCAAGTACAACGGCAAGCGGATCATCATGCCGACGAAGTTCAACCTGATCGTGCCCCCGGCTCTCGCAAGCCGTGCGGAGCAGATCATGAAGGTCGTCGAGATCCGCCGCCAGAACGGCACCGAGACCCAGGTGATGGGGAACACGGTGTCCGGGAAGGTCGCGAACGTCTACGAGGTCCCCGAGCTCGCGCTCATCGCCGGCGATTACGCCGACAAGTGCTGGTTCCTCCTGCCCCCGAAGGGCACGATGCCCCGCAAGAACATCGTGAACGTGTTCCTTGAGGGCGAGACCGGACCGAAGATCTTCGTCGAGAAGACCACGAACAGCTCCGAGCTGGAGGGCTCGTTCGAGAACGACGCCTACCGGACGAAGATCCGCCACCTCGTCAAGTCCGCTTTCATCGCTCCGGAGGGCACTCTGGCCTCCAGCGGTGCGGGCGCCTGATAACGATACCCGACAAGGATGGAAACCCCGCCCTCACAAGGGGCGGGGTTTCCTGCAGTGGAAAGGAGCCGACGTGGCGAAGATAACCGTGGACGAGTTGAAGCTCTTCCTGCCCGGTATCGACCTTGACCCTAAGCTGCTCGAACGGTTGTGCGCACTGTACACGAATGTGTTCAAGGCTGCGGCTGCCGCTCTACGCGCCTACGCGGCGAAGCTCGTGTCGGAGGGCGGGGTCGAGAACGTCAAAGCAGACGACTTCACGCTGTCGGGCGGCGACAAGAACATCGACGCCCTGCTCGCCTTGGCCGACAAGTACGACGCACAGGGGGACGCCCTGGAGAACGGCGAGGGGCTTGTGCTCGTCCCGATGAGGGGCGACGACGTGTTCGAGAGAGCGAGGGAGTTCCTTGGCCGGTATAGCTGAGGGCCGTCTGGCGATGGCGGCTAAACGCGTTGAACGCTATATGGTCGACGAGGTGACTATCTATGATGGCAAGAACATCAAATATGACGCTAAGACTGACAGCTATGATTATGGCTCAGTCGTATATTCTGGGAAAGCGCGTATACAGCCGATACGCCAACCTGAGGTAGCGAACGACCAGATCGCTCCCCAGACGACTAACCGCGTGCGAGTTCAGCTGCCACGATCGACGATGTCGCTGAACATCCCGATGGCCGCACGTATCAAAGTCGTAAAGACCCAAGATACACCGCACATGGTCGGCTACCTGATGACGGTGGCTTCCTTGGTGGATGCCTCACAGTCGTTCGAGCGGACGATCATCTGCAACACGCCGATGAACAAAGCGGAGGCGTAGTCGTGAAAATCCGCACGAAGATCGGGGCAAACAAGTTCACGAAGTACGCTAAGCGCGTTCAGGACTTCAGGGAATACGACCTGTTCGCGAATGTCATCGACAAGCTGTCGGAAGAGATCCCTCCGGCGCTGCAGGAGACGATCGAGAAAACCCCGTCTGCCCTCGTGCCTGGTAAAATCGGCCGTATCTGGACGAGCCACATGCACGACAGCGTGAGCGTCATCGTTCCGGACAATGTGACGGTCGAGTACGGGTGGATCGAAGGTTCTAACAAGTTCGACGGCGGTTGGGACCACGATTATATCCTCGGCCAGGAGTACGGCGATGATAGAGTGTGGGGCATGAAAGCCTTGGAGAAGGTGGAGAAGCAGGTGAAGCTCGCCGAGAAGACCAGTAAAGAGGTCTACACGGAGACTCGCCGCATCTGGAAGTGGGGGCGGTAGCTACGCATGGCCAAGTACATCGACGACATTATGGCGAAGATCCGCGAGCTCTCCGGGGTGCCGCCCCAGAGAGTTGTCGAAGAGGTGGCCCTGCCCGACTTCGACGAAGGACAGAAGATGCCGTATATCGCAGTAGTGTTCGGCACACCGTCGCACATCAGCCAGGCGACGAGCATCGTCTCTCAGCTGAACGATGGCTACAGGGTGTTTTTCCTGTGCCATGTGCGAGCCCTAACCGCACAACATGCACGGGAAATAGGGGAGAAGATCCTGTGGGGACTGGTCGGTTTCGAGCCTGACAACAGCGGTGGTATCACGGTGCACGGCGGGCAAGGCTTGAACTACGCCGGGACGAACCACAAAGTGGTGCAGTGCGGGTACGAGCTGTACTGTTCCTTTATCACGAACCTCAAAAACCGCATTTGATAGGATGGTGTATATGGGCCTCTACAAAGACATGAACACCGGGGACGTCGGAACGTACCCGGATGATTTCGCTCAGTTCTTCGGGACCTTGGTTCCGATAACCGAGGAAGAGCCTTGTAGCGACTGTTTCATTGACAACGACAACGAGAAAAGGGGGAAGCACAGTGGCTAACGAAGTTCGTATGCTTCGCGGCAACGTGACTATTCTCTTCGCCGCTCCTGAAGCGTTCGCTGACTGGCAGCATCCTACGGCGGCGGAACTCAACGCACAGTTCAGTGCGACCGACAACCCACGCAACCTGGTGTTCAATGTGTCGTGTGCGATTCTGGACGGATACTCGCTAGGAGAAACCGACCCGGACACCGACACCACCCGGACGATTTGCGACATCTCCGAAGTGGAGAACCCGACCCTTGCGAAGTACGAGGGCAAGTTCACGGCCCTCCGCGACGAGAGCGTAGACGACCAGGGCGTGTTCAACATGATCCGCGACATCACGATGAAGCCTGACATCACGCTGTTCATCGTGGAGCGTATCGGAAAGCGCCCTAACAAGCCGTTCGAAGTGGGGGATGTGTTCAGCATTTACCGCTTCCAGACCGACTACCCGGTCGACGGGTACGAGTCGAACGGCTTTATCAAGTACGAGCCGAACTTCCTGCAGAACGGCGCGTTCGTCCTCAACGAGAAGGTGGCCGCATAATGGATAAGAAAGTACTCTCCAACGAGCACGTCAACGTCTGGGTTCTGCCTAAGGCGTCCGTGAAGGACATCAACTGTATCACCGTGGAGGAAATGAACTCAGCGGTTGCTATCGGTGATGCAATCAACTGGGACGACACGACGATCCCGGCGGCGAAGGCGTCGAAGGAACAGTCGTCCCTGTCTCTGCTCGACGCTGCCGGTTCTTCGTCCCGTGGCGCCGCACAGTACGAGGGCTCCCTCACCATGTACTACCCGACGAACCCCGACGATGCGAACTCGATCTACGCCAAGGCGTGGAACATGTTCAAGAAGACCCGCGTCGACCTCGTTCTGGTTGTGCGCGGTGTCCTGAAGGGCCGTGAGCCCATCGCTGCCGGTCAGTGGTACTGCGCGTTCCTCATGATCGAGTCCACGTACAAGAACACGCTGGAGGGCGACAATCCGACCCGTTACACGGTGTCGTTCCTGCAGCAGGGCCAGCTGGCAGTCAATGGCGTCTTCAAGGACAGCACGACGGCGATCACCGACACGGAAAATCTTACGGTGTCCCTCAACGAGCACCGGCCGATCCTGCCGAAGATCCACGGCCATGTGGCTCGCTCCGTGTGCTCCTACCTGTCGAAGGACACCTCGACTGTGTCGGTCAGCCCGCTCGGTGTGGTGACCGGACTGAAGACGGGCAGTGCTGATATCATCGTCAGCCACCCCGCTTGTGCGAATGTGACCGTCAAGGTGACGGTGGCGTAACGCGCACACCCCCGGTCTGAATAGCACAGGGCGTCTCCTCTCCGCCCTGTGCTATTCTTGTTTACGACGTTACCCTAACGCCCAGTAGAGAGGAATTCAAGTCATGGACATTTTTGAGGTCTTGTCCCGTTCGAATGCGCCGAAGGCGAAGAAGGTTGTGTACCTGGATGCCGAGGCAGTGCAGGACGTGGAGCGGCTGATCAAAGAGCAGGCTGACGCCGACGAGATCAAGGAAGCGGTGAAGAGGCGGGATGCCTCTAAGCTGACGTTCCACCTCCAGTCGGTGACTGCCGATGTGCGCGAAGAGCTGATGATCGGCATCGAAAGCGCGGACAAGACGAAGAACAAGACGAAGCGCGTGTCGGAGGCCTATCTAGCTCTCCTGTCGAAGACGCTGTACAAGATCGAAGATGCCGAAGGCAACGCGGATGAAAGGAAATTCAACCCCGAAGAGATCCGTAAGATCCTGAACGCTCTGCCCGGCGAACAGTATCTGGGCCTGCTCGTGGCGGCGATGAACCTCCTCGGAGCTTCCGCCGACTACGATAATGCGGTGACGGTGGATTTCTGATAGACGCCCTCCAAGACAAAGGGGGGAGCGGCGCTCTATCGATGGTTAGGACGGCGGTGGACCTGCACATGAGGCCCACCGCCGTTATCTATAACCAGCCCGACCCTTTCGGGCATTGGACGGAGTTGGACTATAAGCTTGTGTTGGCTTACAAGACGGTTAAGGACGAGACGTGCCAAAGGTGTGGTAATCCTATCTGGTTGTGTCATTCGACAGATCCTGATATAGCATGGCGTGCGGAAGACAGAACGTGCTATGCTACTAAAGCAAGGATGATGCATGATTGGACCAGCACACACCGCGCCACCGACCCGCCTCCCTATGAGGAGAAGCAGAAATGGGGCAAGGACACTGTGATGACACCGTACATGCCAGACTATGCGGAGCGAGACCTGCCCACGAGGATGGACTACTACAACAGGAGTGAGTGATGCCTGATATTAAGCAGACTATCGAGTTCAACGTGCAGGGTACGTCTGAACTCCACGAGGCTGCGGAATCCATCAACACTATCGCACAAGCCCTCGACAACATCAAAGGCAAGGTCGTCGGCGCCGACATCGGCAAAGGCCTGGACGGCGCCGGGCGTGGCGGCAGGGAGGCCGGGGAAGGCTTTGACCGAGCCGGTAAAGCCGCGGAAGAGGCGAAGTCGCGTATATCCAACATGCGCTACGCCCTCTACGACGTGGCCGCCGTCATGCAGAACATCTCGAAGACCGCCTTCGGAGCCTTCTCCACGGTCGTCAAAGAGTCGATGGATTACGAGTCGGCCTTCGCACAGGTGAAGCGGACTAACGACATCGCCGGCAAGTCAGCGGACGAGCTACGCGGCAAACTGGAGCAGATGGCTGCTTCAGTTACGACCACGAACTTCAAGGACCTGTCGAACATCGCAGCACTCGGCGGTCAGTTGGGCGTCGCTAAAGAGTCCATCACAGACTTCACCGAGACGGTTGCGAAGCTTTCGGCGACCACCGACCTTTCGCTCGACAAGTCGGGTGAGACGATCGCGCGTTTCCAGACGATCATGGGTACGACCGGCCAGAACTTCGACAACATCGCATCCTCGATCCTGAAGGTCGGCGTCAACTCGGCCGCTACGGAATCCCAGATCGCCAACACATCGACGCAGATCTCCGCTATGGGCAAGTTCGCAGGCCTCACCGAATACCAGGTGGTTGGCCTGTCCGGTGCGTTGGCATCGATCGGCGTGGCCCCCGAACTCTCTCGCGGTGTCGTCACGCGTATGTTCACCCAGATGCAGAAAGCCATCAGGGGTGGCGGAGACGAACTCAACCTGTTCGCGAAGGTGGCCGGGGTTTCCGCACAGGAGGTCCAGTCCGCGTGGGGCACGTCGAAGTTCTCCGACATCTTCGTCAAGTTCATCGCCGGGCTGAAGAACCAGGGGCAGGGCGCTATCGGTGTGCTCAAAGATCTGGGTATCAAAGCGTCCCGTGACGTCCCGACGATCCTCCGTTTGGCCGAGGCGCACAAGACACTTGAGCAGACGATGCGCGACGCCGAGTCGGGTTACAACGACTCGAAGACGCTCAATGACCAGTACAACCAGATAGCATCTACCACGGCCGGCAAGCTGGAGATGTTGAAGAACGCCTGGTCGAATCTGAAGGCCGAAATCGGCAGGTCTACGAACTCCGGCATCGGCGACATGCTAGGGTCCCTCACGGGTCTCGTTCAAGTCCTCGCGAACCTCGTGCAGAACCCCGCTGCGCAGTGGATCGCCAAACTGGCCGGAGCCTTCCTGACGGCCGGCGGCATTCTAGCCGGCTACTATGCGAAGCAGGCCCTTGTGCTCGGCGGCGCCTATGCGTTGACGACCGCACAGCGGTCGATGGGCATCGCGATGCAGCACCCGATCACGTCGATCCGCTCCCTCCTGTCCGCTCTCGCGGAGACGGTTAAGCTCTACAAGTTGTCCACGGTGTCCGTCAACGAGCAGACGGGGGCCCTCTACAAGAACGCCGGCGCCGCACAGTCCGCTGCTGCTTCTCAGCGGGCCGCCGGCCAGGCGGCGGCGTCTCGGTCTGCCGCCGGGGCTGCGTCGGGTGGCGCGGCTGACGCGGCAGGTTCGATAGGGAATGCTGCCAAGGCCACGTCGGGTCTTATGAGCGCTTTCAAAGGGCTCGCCGCTGGGGCAGGTATCTCCCTGTTCTTCACGGGGTTGTCTAAGCTCACCGAGGGCTGGACCCGCCGCTCCGAGCAGGCCCGAGCGGAGGCAAAAGCCCTGGAGCAGGCACAAGCCGACCTGGCGCAGTCAGTGATGCAGGACACGAAGGCTTTCCAGGAGGGCGGTAGCGCCGCCTACGTGTTCGCGAAGGCCACCAACAAGGCCGGAGAGTCTGTGTCTTCTCAGCTGTTCTCCACCTCGGATGCAAACGCCCAGACGAAGGCGATGGCTCAGGCGCAGGAGCTCCTCGCACAGAAGACCGGGCAGTCCACGGAGGAGATAGACAAGCAGACGTATGCGATTGGCGAGAATTCGCTGAAGAAGATGGCGGAGCAGATCGCTGGCAACACGGGCTTCAAGCAGTTCGCCGACGATCAGCTGGGTACGCTCCGACAGCTGGGTTTCTCTGTGCAAGAGTATTCGAAGCTCGTCACGCAGGGCAACTCTGAGATGACCGATTCGCAGAAGAAGATGGCTGAAGAGTTCCGGAACAAGGGGTTCGGATTCCTGGCCGACGACATCGAGCGCAGCACCCAGAGGTCCAGCCAGTACATCGACTCCTTCAAAGCCAAGATTCAGGAGATGATAGCGTCCGGAAAGATCAACTTCATCGACGGCAAGGCCATCATCGAGACGCTGCAGAAGATCGACGACAATGCGCACAAAGCATTTGACGGTGTGCGCAACGAGTCCGACCTGGCATCGCAAACCCTGAAGGGCCTGAAAGGCGACGCGGCAGACGCCGGAGACGAGATGGATGAGATGGGCGAGAAGGCCGATAAGGCGGCCAAGGAGCTCAAGAAAGTCGTCGACTCCGCCATGTCCGGGGATGAGGCATTCGTCAACCTCGAAGACGCTGTTGCCAATCTGGGTGAGAGCCTGTACAAGAATGGCATGAACTTCGACGAGTTTTCGGAGGCTGGCCGGGCTAACCTGAAGGCTCTCTATGCTGTTGTGCGCCAAGCTGCTGAAGCATCTGGCGGCGACGCCGGGGTGATGAACGCATACATCCAGCAGATCATGCAACTGCTGCGCAGCCACGGCGTCGGCTCTGTGCAGGTTCTTGAGCGGGTGGAGCAGAGGCTTCACGCCGTAGCCAACAAGGCAACCCAATCGGCTAACCAGATAACGAAGGCTGCTGCGCTCGCGCAGAAGGCGGGCCAGGCGATCGGCATGATCGCCGCTGGTATCGCCACGGGCAAGGACTTCTCGAAGGAGGCGTCTGCTTCACTTCAGGGCCTAGGCAAATCGTCTACGGCTGCACTGCCATCGATCAAGGACCTCGGGAAGGCACTCGACCAGGGTTTCGCGAGGGGCGCCCGGAACGCTGCGAAGCATGCGAAGAAGGCTCGGCATAGGACGAGGAAACTCGGGGATCGTGCGAAGAAGGCAGGCAAGAAGATCAAAGAAGCGGCGAAGGAGATCAAGACCTTCACCGACTACATCAGCGAGCTGTCGTCTGTGGCGAACGCCGCATTCCACTTCCGCTGGGAGTTCCCCAAGTCCCTGGATGAGACGGCGAAATCGTTCAAGACGATCAAGTCCTATTTCGAGTCTGCGGCGAAGGACGCGCAGTCGGCGAACAAGGAGATCGGCGACGCTAACAAGTCGATCGAGGACACCCGGAACAAGATCGCCGAGCTGGATGCCGAGCTGTCGAAACTTCAGTCGGATCGTAACAAACTGACCTTCCAGTTGAAGGTGGCTGTCGACTACGGCGACACGCTGCGGGCCGACGACATTCGGGCCGAGCTGCAGAAGAACGCGGCCGCACAGCAGAAGAACCGCACCGACCGTAAGAACGCCGAGGGCGACCAGGCCGGCAACTACCAGAAGTTGTATGAGGCGATGCAGAAGCTCTCTGACGCACAGCAGAAGGCGCGGCGCGACCTGGCAGGCTTCTCGGACGCCGCTAGGGAACAGCGTGGTAACGTGTTGTCCCTCGTCGAGGCCTACCAGAAGCAGGTGCTCGCGTACGCCAACACGGGCGCCAGTCAACAGCAGGTGTTGGCTTACGCTTCTGCCCTGCGTGCGGAGTTCATCAACAACATGACCTCAATGGGCTACTCCCGTGCAGAGACCGAACGATACGCGGCGACGTTCACAGACCTGTCGAAGGTCATCAATGGCGTTCCGAGGAACTTCACGGTCGGCGTGAACGCCGACCCGGCACTGCGGGCCCTATCCGACTTGGAGGCTAAGAACCGGAAGTCGCAGCACTCGATGGACGACAACCGGGACTCCGCCGATAAGCTAGGCCACGCTCTGAACAACACCGGGAATGACGCTTCCGGTCTGGGCGGCGCGCTGGGCGGTGGAGGCGTCGGCGGGGCTGCCGAACAGGCGGCCGTGACGTTCCAGCAGCTCGGGCAGATCACAGGTAACATCGGCGCGGAGATGTGGAAAGCCGCGGGCTCGGCTAACACAGCCGCACATGGGATGAGCAACATGGGTAACCAGGCCCACGGTTCGGCCTATTCTCTGAACGTGGCAGGTGACAAAGCCAACTGGATGACTTACTCTATCAACGGCATCCGCGAGGCCGGCTACGGGGCGTTCAGCAATATCATCAGCAGCGCACAGCAGGCGGGGTTCTCGTTCAACCAGGCTGCAACCGACGCCATTAACCTGTGCAACCGTGTGCGAGATCTCCGAAGCCTGTCGGTGGGCCAGTTCATGTTCGGCTTCAACCAGGCGTGGGGGTTCTCCACGGGCGGCAAGGTCGGCGGGTCCTCATACAGCGGAGGCAAGCAGTCCACGGACACGGTGCCTGCCATGCTGACGCCTGGCGAGTTCGTCATCAACCGTCAAGCCGCACAAACCGTCGGATATGGCTTCCTGGAGGCCGTCAACTCCGGCAGGGCTGCGGCTTCAGGCGCCTCGGCTGCGTCGTCGGGTGCTGCAGGCGGCGGGTTCGGGGGCGGACCGATCCTCGTCGAGTTGTCTGGTACGGACAGGCACATCCTGGTGAGCGCGGTCAACAAGCCGACGGTGATAGACGGCAATGCTATAGTGGGGATGGTCAACGGCTCTAACGCCATGGCATCGAGGAGAGGAGCATAGGAATGCCTAAACGACCCAAAGTATGGTTCGGCACGTTGAACGACATGCGCTGGATCGACGCGCCAGTGGCTAACTTCCAGAGCAATAGTACAGGATTCAACTACAGCGCTACGACGCTTAGAGGCGACGGCTTCGCCAAACGGTCCGCGTTGACGCACAGGGAGTTCACGCTCACGTGGGCGGCCAACACGGTGGCGGAGCACGCGGCCCTGCTGTACCTGCTGTCCACCAACGAACTGCTTTACTACGCAGACCCGCTGGCGATGAAGACGAACCTTCTGCCGCTGTTCATGTCTCACTACACGCCTAACGCTACGGTTTTCACGGATGATGTACCCCATGTGGCAACACCCGGCACGTACAACGGAGCTCCGGCGTGGTCGTGGAATCCGGCGTGGATATGGCAGATCGGACAGAAGATCCACTGGCCAGAGGGATATAACCTGTGGGCCGGATGCCGCGGAGACGGGACGGTGCAGATCAACGAGACGGCTGTCACGGCGGTAAGCGAGTTTGACGGCCGATACGTGACGACGATGGTTCCGGCGAACAACATCAACAACCCGTGGGGTGAGCTTCAAATGTGGGCGAGCTCTCGGATATCCAGTATCTGTTTGAGGGCCTACCCTGCGGACCGCGTGAAGACGATAAACGACGTTCCGGACAACCACGGCCCGTTCTTACCCGGTATGGGTTATGGTGCGCTGCAGCAGAAGGAGCCGTATTCGATACAGGAGTACAGTGCGGCTATCGACGGTTACGAGGTGGCTGTGACTGCCTCGTTCACTGAAAAGGTGTTGCTGTGAGTATCGCGCCCGAGCCCTTCGAGTACAGGACTGACCGTTCGCTGGAGAACTTCTCTGCACAGTGGGACCGCATGTCGTACAGCGTACCGGGCGGCACGAAGGGCTACCCCGTGATGACGTTGACGGACAGGTTCTTCAAGCCGGCTGACGTGTCGACGACGTGGACGAACAAGCACCCTGTGTCGAGCGTGTACGAATTCCGGGGCGACGTGCGAACGTTCACCTCTAATTATTCAACGAACACTGTGACCGTCGATGACCTGTGCTATAAGCTCAAGCAGGTGAAGGTCGTACCCACACAGTACAACAACTTTCGGAACGTTGTCGTGGAGCTGTTCAAGCTGTGCGACTACGACAAGGTGTATGTGGACGGTTTCATCAAGTCCGACCAATACAACCCGATCATCATGGCTCCCGGTGGGTCATTCAACGTGTGGGATTATTTGAACACCCTTTGTGCAGTGCATAATGTGTACATGCTTCGCCAGAACTCGAACCTGCTGTTCCTTCGCGGCAATAACTTCCTGAAGGAACGCATGAACAACGTGACGGGCATGAGCTACAGCGTGGATCTCGCACAGTCCACTAAGACCGTGAAGACGACGTATAGGCCTATGCGTTACGCGTACAACGAGTATCTGCCCTTGAGCAAAGAGGCGAGAGACACGATCATCCAAGTGGACGCCCGGAAGACCGTGGAGCAGACGATAACGCTCGACGCCTACGTGATCGAAGCCATGACCCCGTGGGTTACCCAGTGCAAGGACTACATCCCTGCGAAAGACACGTCGGGGTTGGAGTATACGGCTTACTGCGTGTCCGGAAATGACGGGCTCCCGATTACGGCGTCCCAGTGGCTGGGGCAGGGTGGTAGCCTCTCTGTGAGACTCGACCAGAAGAACCACAATCAGATTATCGTGACTGTACGCGGGATGGTGACATCGGATTATTCGCCTTTCCGCATCGCCGCATCCTCGGGTCCGTCCAACTACTACAACTCGCTGCGTTTCCGTGGCACAGGACTGGTGATGGGCCCAGAGGACACCTACGTCACGCACACAGGATCGTCCTCACTGGGTAGCGACGAGGAGCAGATCAACAACCCGTTGATCAACACCCCGTCGCTGGCGATAGACAACAGTCTCCGTGCCGTATGGGAGAAGTCAGGGTCGATCCCGACGATCACACTCACCTCCCCTAACCTGGAGTCGCGCACGCCGTCCATGACGGGGAATGATTTGTTCCTCACGTCCGGGTCGGCCTTCGACTACGGCGGGGACCGATTCATGACGACGCACGTCGATATGAACAATCAGGAGATCACGGTAACGGCCACGTCTCGTATCACCTGTGACGAATTCTCCAACACCCTCGATACGGGCACGACCTTGGCTGACTATGAGGGTAAGATCCCTAAGACGATCTACAACGTGTTACAGTTCAATCAACCGCACAAGGAGTACAAGCCGGAATGATACCCAACAAAAACCTAGGCGCCGGCGACACATGGGGTTCGTGGGTGCAGGACGAGATATCATCCATCAACTCAGGTCTCAACAACTTAGGGATCGGTGGTGTGCGCAACTCCCTGAACGGGCTGATGTCGAACCTGGACAACACCAATAACAAGCTGTCTTTCCGGACCCTTACAGGCGATTTGCGTATGCTTGGCCCCAATTCTGATAATGTAATGATGTCCGAGAGTGTATTGAACTACCCTGAGAACGGGAGGGGTTATTTGAACTTCCTCTTCTTCGGCAGTGGTCGTTACGTGAATAAGGGCACGTCGGATGCATTCCGGTCGAAGATGCAGTTGGTGCTCCAAACCGCTTGGACACCACCGAGCGGAACGCAGACGAAGTACGAAGAATACTACATCTCTCAGATGCCGGGGATGTTCAATGGTGAGATCAATGCTGGATACTACGACCTCTACGCCTTCTATAACCTGACGGTGCCGCGCGTCACACAGGTGGTCTTCCGCCTTATCGGAGAGAACAGGTTGACTCACAACCCGGATCCGAAAGAGTACAACTACTTCAACGGCACTATACTGATAATGGAATCCAACCAGCCTAACACGTAAAGAGAGGAAAAATGGCTACAACAGACAGCAACGGGATTGCGCACATCGAGGGCACAGACCCAGTCAAACCCCTGCAGGGTTTGTTCAACACGATATCGTCGTCCGTGTCCAACGTGGTGGGTAAACTGCGTAAGCAGGTCATCTACCCGGTGAAGACGCGGTGGGACGCACAGAACAAGGTGGACGAGCTGAAGCGCCAGGGTGTGGAGGGCACGGCTGACGAGCCGATCGTCTTCAACATTCTGAACGACCGTATCCAGCTTCAGCATGACGGTTCGGGGTTCACATACTTCAGCGCACAAATGGCGGTTCTAGCAGCCGGGGTGTTCGAGACCGGACATCAACGGTGGGATTTATACAATATAAAGTCGTTCACTGTGCCCTTCCCCGAGGAGCTCGACCGCATCCCGCGTTCGCTCCTGTGCCAGGTCACAGACGCCATCACGCACAGTATCATCGCGTTTCCGATAGACAAGAAGCAGTTCGGCGTTGCCACAGCGTGTAACTGGAAGTGGGGTGTTGACTCGAACGTCCACGTCAGCTGGGTGGCGCTCGGCTGACAACGGCATAAGCGCACAGAAGAAGCCCCCGCTTCACGCGGGGGCTTCTTCCTACTCACCTGCCTTATAGCGTCTCCACCACCGGTGGATGTCTGTGTTCGGCGTGTACAGCCAACTCGGTCCTATGATGTTGAACAACACGTCGAAGAATCTGTGGGATCCATTGCCTTGGCCGTTCCAAGGGTGCGAAGAGAAGGGGTTGTCTGCATCCCACTCGAAGATTGGGCCGATGCCCGCCTTCCCGAGGCGCACGGCCAGCTCGAAGCAATCTTCGACGTGCAGTGCCTCGTTGTCGTAGCAGTATTTCCTGATCCACCGTGCGGTGTTCCATTTCTTGATCATCAATTGGTCCTTTCTCTTGTCAATTGCAGGAGCCCGTGGTAAAAGGCTTCGGAAGCCTGTTGGGGCGTGCACGCGTTTCCGAGGGCCGCCAACCGTGCTGTGCGTGACACGTCGTCCGCGTCGGTCACCCACCCTTTCGGGAAGCCCATCATCCACTCGATGAACTCTACGTTGAGAGTCCCCTTAGGCTTCGCAAGTGGAGGGGCCTCGCGACCGAGTGTTTCCTCCCAACGCTCGATGGCCGCCCCGTAGGAAGCCCTCACTTCGTCTTCGCTCCAATACTTGAGGTCGTAGAAGGATGGGCGCTTGGAATACCTGGGGCTTTTCCTGCCGTCCATGCGGGACCGATTGGGGGTCGGCAGACAGCGTAGCCGTGTGTCAGGCCTAACTTCGACTAGCTGTGCGTTGAAAGGGACAGCCCATTTCTCCGTACGTTCGGCGAAGACGAAGAGCCTGCTTCTCTTGTGCGGCATGCCGAGGCGGCTCGCAGGGAGTATCACAGAGCTTGTCGAGTAGTCAGCTTCGTTCAACGCGTCCAAGAGCACGTCATATGCGCCCTTCGTGAGAGCCCCTGCGACGTTCTCCCACAAGACGTAATCCGGCTTCTTCGCCTTCACGGCTTCGATGAACGCGTAGAGCAGAGAGCTCTTCTCGCCCTCCAGCCCTTTACGGGTTCCGAGGTGTGAGAAGTCCTGACAAGGCGTCCCTCCGGTAATGCAGTCTACGTCGGGTATCGCTGACCAATCGATTTTCGCCACATCGCCGAGATTGGGCACCCCGTGGAACATAGTTGAATGATCAAGTATCTTCAGCGCATTCCCGCTGGTCTCTGCTATCCACTCGATATCGTTGCCGTACGGAGAGATGGATGTCACTGTGTCGCATACCCCGAGCTCCAATCCGCCTATGCCTGTGAAAAGCGATCCTATCTTCATTTCCATCCTCTCTCGTAGGTGGGTTTGTGATGCTCGCTCTCGACCAGATAGGCGATGGCATGCCGTGCGGCCTCCCGCCTGTCGTGATGGTGGTCCTCGACCTTCTCGAATAGGAAGCCGAGCTTGCGGAGGTTCTCATCGCGGACGAACAGCCGCTGTTGTGGTGTGCGCCACACAATCTCTTTTCCAAGGAACCGGCCGAAAACGTGAACGGCGCCCTCGACGCGAACCGGGTTGATGTCGGCTCCGGGGATGTTGCGGTTGACATACTTCTCGCACACCACAACATCCGGCTGTACCATGCGGTCGAACATTCTCTTGTAGAACCAGTCGTAGGTCTCCTCGGTTCCGGGGTTCCACGAATTTAAGAGTCTGGCCGGCTTGTCCCCCTCATAGTTGAGGAGGACGATACCGGTCGTCCCCCCGACCCCGCAGGGATCGATAGCCAACAGCGTCGTCATTTACTGTCCCTGCTCTCAGAGTCCGTGGTACTGCTGTGCGTAGCCCCAGTACCCGCCGTCGGCGAATGACCTGGAGGCCGGGTGGTAATAGTAATGCTCCTCGCCTCTTGTATCGCACGGTTCAGCTTCTTCTCCGATTTGCGGAGCTGCCAGTCCAGCAGCGCTATAGCCACCGCCCATGCCAGAAGCATAATAACGACCCAGATATTCATAGTATCTCCTTTCCTTCGCTTTTCTGCCCCACAGGTAGTCAACCAACAGACAGGCGAACACACCATAGTGGAACGGCCATGCCCAGACGGTCCACATGAAGGGCCTGATGCGCGTGTCGTAGTTCTCAATTCCTCGGTCGCCTCTTGTCGCCCAGATTTGGTAGGCGACGAGGTGTGCAATGGCGCCGATGAAGAGGACGCATAGGATGAGCTGTGTCTCGTTGAGTGTCGTTGTCTGTGTCATGGGGTCGGCTCCTTTCTTTCTCCATGTCTCCATGGTACCGAGAGGAGCCGACCCCGTCAAGCCGTCCGGCTGTGTCGTCGGTCACTTATGTGAGCCTGAGAACATAACGGTCGAAACCGGCGGCCTGCACGCATTCGACGAGCTCCCGTCGGCGTTTCTCCCAGCGATTCCTGTCCCACGAAGCGGCCATCAGCTGGAATGCCACCGGCGTACCCTCTGTGCGAGCCTCCTGCAAGGCGAAGGTGCGCACACCGGCCAACCTCAGCTGGGAGACGAGGTCTTCGAAATTATAGTCGATGAGCGACTCGGGGTAGACGGTTGTGCGCACCTCGTAGTCGACACCGGACTCCAAAACGAGATCAAGGGTCTTCCAGACTTTGTCACCTCGCACACCGACGGCTTTCTTGTAGTCCTCGGGTCGTGCTTTCACGTCGAGCCCGACCCAGTCGACGACATGCATCATACGCTCCAGTCGGTCAGGGAACATCCCGGACGTGTGGACGCCGATCCCGAAACCGAGATCCGCTGCGGACTCGGCGGCCGGGATGACCGCCTCCTGGCGCAGTGCCTCTCCACCTGTGAAGACGACGCCGTCGAGCAGCCCCCTCCTGCGCGACAGCAGGTCTTCGACGTCGCCCCACGGGACTGCGCCGGGTGTGCGGTTGTCGAGAATGGCAGAGTTCTGACAATAGGGGCACCGAAGCGGACACCCCTGACAAAACACGGTGGCTACGAGCCGGCCGGGCCAGTCCACCGACGACAGCGGTACCAGCCCGGCCACCTGGAGGTCGTCGCTCACGCCTTCACGCTCTCCTTCTCCGTGAAGCACGTCCTCTCTGCGTACTCTCCCTTCTTCCCGATGTTGAACGACTGCACCGGCCTAAAGTATCCCATGACGCGCGTCCACACTTCGCATGCCTCACCGCACGTCTCGCACACGAAATGCTCCCCGGCGAGGTAGCCGTGATTGGGGCAGATCGAGAACGTCGGGGTTATCGTGATATAAGGAAGGTGGAAATTTGTGAGCGCCCTCTTCACCAATTTGGCGCACACCTCACCGGACGAGATCTTCTCGTTCATGTACAGGTGCAGGACGGTGCCGCCCGTGTACATCGACTGCAAGTCCGCCTGCATCTCGAGCGCCTCGAAAGCGTCCTGCGTGTAGGCGACCGGAAGTTGCGAGGAGTTCGTGTAGTAGGGGTTCTTGTCGGTTCCAGCTTGGATGATGTTGGAGAATCGCTTCCTGTCTTCCTTGGCGAACCTGTACGTGGTACCCTCCGCAGGGGTAGCCTCCAGGTTGTAGAGGTTGCCGGTCTTCTCCTGGTATTGGACGAGGCGCTCCCTCATGTGCGCGAGGAGCCTCTTGGCGAAGGCGTGACCCCACTCGGTGGTGATGTCTTCCTCGTCGTGAGTGAAATTGCGGATGGCTTCGTTGACGCCGTTGACGCCGATCGTCGAGAAGTGGTTGCCGAGCCCCCCGAGATAGCGCTTGCTGTAGGGGAAGAGGCCCCGCTCCATGAGCTCGGCGATCTTGATCCTCTTCTTCTCAAGCGTGGACGAAGCGAGGTCCATAAGATGGTCGAGCCTCTCGTAGAGCGCATCTTCGTCCCCTGCCCACATGTACCCGAGCCTTGCGGCATTCACAGTGACGACGCCTATGGAGCCCGTGAGCTCGGCCGAGCCGAACAAACCGTTGCCCC
>ERZ772971.130-NODE-130-length-48492-cov-5.997523_pt1 | contig 48492 bp, 45 predicted proteins | sample MGYA00511943_ERZ772971 | MGnify/ENA primary metagenome ERZ772971 (study PRJEB29015, sample SAMEA2737929) | human oral metagenome | biome: human oral; feature: human-associated habitat; material: dental | place: China | collected 2144 ... | reverse complement strand
CGATGAAGGGCTTCCTGTTCTTCTCCACCAGCGAGATCTACGGCGACCCGACGCCGGACGCCATTCCCACGCCGGAAACCTATCGCGGCCTGGTGTCGTGCACCGGCCCGCGCGCCTGCTACGACGAATCCAAGCGTGTGGGCGAGACGCTGTGCGTGCTCTATGCCCAGACGAAGGGGGTGCCGGTCTCGCAGGCCCGTCCGTTCAACAACTATGGTCCGGGCCTGAAGATCACCGACGGCCGCGTGCTGCCCGACTTTGCCCGTGACGTGCTGGCCGGCCGTGACATCGTCATGCTGTCGGACGGCTCGCCCACCCGCACCTTCTGCTACATCACCGATGCGCTGTCGGGCTACCTGCGCGTGCTGGTCAATGGCCGCCGCGGCGAGCCCTACAACATCGGCATCGAAACCCCCGAGATCAGCATGCGCGAGCTGGCCGAACGGGTGCAGAAGCTGGCCCGCGAGCTGTGGGGCTATCAGGGCAAGGTGGTGCACAAGCTCTCCGACGAGGGGGAGGTGTACCTGAAGGACAACCCCAACCGTCGTTGCCCGATCATCACCAAGGCACGCACCGAGCTGGGCTATGCACCGGAAGTGGATGTCGATACCGGCCTGCGCCGCATCCTCAACTGGTATTACTTCAATCGTGACGCAGAGGCTGCATGATGAAAATCTGTGTGGTGGGAACCGGCTACGTCGGTCTGGTGTCGGGAACGGGGCTGGCTTCGGTCGGCCATGAGGTGGCTTGCGTCGATGTGGACGCTGCCAAGGTCGAGCGCATCAACCGCGGCGAGCCGCCGATCCATGAGGAAGGGCTGGAAGCGCTGCTGAAGGCCAACGTCGGCCGCCGGTTGCGTGCAACGACCTCGCTGGCCAGCGCCATGGAAAATGCCGATGTTGCCCTGGTGTGCGTGGGCACGCCCTTCGATGGCAAGCTGATCGACCTCAGCTATGTGCTGCAGGTGGCCCGCGAGATCGGCCAGGTGCTGAAGGATCAGGCCGCGGCTGCAAAAGCCGCCGGGAAGCAGCCGCACTATTGTGTGGTGACGGTCAAGAGCACGGTGGTGCCGGGCACGACTGACACGGTGGTGCGTGAGGCCATCGAGGAAGTGTCGGGTCTGAAGGCCGGCAAGGACTTCGGTCTGGGCATGAATCCGGAGTTTCTGGCCGAAGGTGTGGCCGTCAAGGACTTCCAGGATCCGGACCGGATCGTCGTCGGCGGCATCGACGAGCGCAGCACCGAACAGCTGGCCCGCATGTATGCCACCTTCGAGCAGAAGGGTGTGCCGGTGGTGCGGACCACGCCGCGCACGGCGGAGATGATCAAGTACACCTCCAATTCGTTCATGGCCACGATGATCTCGTTCTCCAACGAGATCGCGCGGATCTGCGACGGCATTGGCGGGCTGGATGCGGCCGAGGTGTTCAAGGGCCTGCACCTGATGAAGCACCTGATCTACCGCGACGGCGAGGGCAAGCTGAAGACGGCGGGCGCCACCTCCTTCCTGTGGGCGGGCTGCGGCTTTGGCGGCAGCTGCTTCCCGAAGGATGTGAAGGCCATTACCGCGCATGCCCAGCATCGTGGTGTGGACACGCCGATGCTCGACGCCGTGCTGTCCACCAACAAAACGCAGCCCGGACAGATGCTGCGCCTGCTGAAGGAGCAGCTGGGCGAGGGCCTGGCCGGCAAACGGGTGACGGTGCTGGGCGTGGCCTTCAAGCCGGGGACTGATGACGTGCGCGAATCGCCTGCGCTGCCGGTCATTGCGGATCTGGTGAAGGCTGGCGCGAAAGTGACCGCTCACGATCCCATCGCTGTCGAGACCGGTCGCAAGGCACTGGCCGACTACGGGGTGCCGGCTGGGGCGGTGAGTTTCGCTCCTTCGCTGGAGGGCGCGCTGGTGTCGGCCGAGGCCGTGTTGCTGGTGACCAGCTGGCCGGAATACAAGGCCGTGCCGGAGCTGCAGTCCAAGGCCGGGCGTTCGGCAGTGCCCCTGGTGGATGGCCGGAGGTATCTGGCGCGTGAGTCTCTGCCAGCGTATAGCGGGATCGGACTGTCGCTGGGTCGCTGATCGATCGCAGCATCCGGTGCCCGGTGCCGTGATGCTCACCCGAAAGGAGGGGGTCATCCTGCAGGTGGGGTGATGATGCGTCTCCGTGAGGGGGCTGTCCTGCAGGTGCGGTGATGCTCCTCTGTAAAGGGGGGCGCCGTCCTGCAGGTGTCGTGATACCCTTTGGCAAAGGATGCTCATCCTGCCGGCGCCGGATGCCCGGCTCCAAGGGTCTGGACGCTTGCCGTCCAAGCCAGCCATCGGCAGGGAAGTTCTGGTAACGGGTAAGTACGCACTCTCGTGGTAACCGGCTAATCACGCGGTGTGACTCATGCGGGGTTGCAAGGGCCCCGCAGGGCGGCAGACGCTGGTTCGAGGTCTGCCGCTTTTTGGTGTGCGCCCATGTTGGGCGCACACCAAAAAGCCCGCTGACATTCGGGATGGCAGCGGGCTCCGGGACACCCCGGCGGCTGGGCCGCGGGGGTGGGTGAGACACGGGAAGCGAAAACGCTCAGCCTTCGTCGCCGTCGTGGTTGCGGATGACCAGCAGGTCGATGTTGGCGCTGCTCAGCAGGCGGCGGGTGGCGCTGCCCAGCAGCAGGGCGCTCAGGCCACCGCGGCCGTGCGAGGCCACGACGATCAGGTCGGCCTTCTTGTCTTTGGCAATCTTGATGATGCCGTCGGCCGGTTCGTCAGCGATTTCAAAGGCGGTGTCGGGCTTCAGACCGGCCTTGCTGGCCTTGGCGCTGGCGGCATCGAGAATTTCCTGGCCACCGGCACGTACCTTTTCGTCATGCTCGTTGGCGGTGAGGTAGTTGTTCGGCACCAGGTCGCCGGCGTAGAGCGGCGGGGCATAGGGGGCACCCACGTTGGCGATGGTGAGCGCTGCCTTGAGCGTGCTGGCCAGATTGATGCCGGCATCGACGGCGCGTTCGGACAGGGGGGAACCGTCGGTGGCAATCAGAACATGCTTGTACATGAGAAGGTCTCCTTCAGGCCGGGTTGATGTATCTGCTGACAGCATAGAACACTTTGCCCGCTTTGGGGCGTGTTCACCCTGTCATAAAGCAAGGACGTTGCTTTTTGTTAAACCCCCTGACATGAGGGCGCGTACAAAACCGGGATCGGCTGTTGCGGGTTCATGGGCAGGGCAAACGTGACTGCCGCCGGTTCATGGGCAGCGCGTGCAGCGGTACGCCTGGTGGACAGGTCCGTCCGGATGGCGGCTCAGGTCACGGCTGGCTGGAAGCGGGTGCTCGCCCGCAGGCGGTCCTGCAGGGCGGGGGCACTCATCGGCGGGCAGAACAGGTTGCCCTGCAGTGTGCAGTTGGGCAGGTGTTCCTGCAGACAGGCAAACTCGTCGGGGCGTTCGATGCCTTCGGCCACGGCATCCAGCTCCAGACCCTCGGCCAGCGCCAGAATGGCGTTGACGATGGCGCGGGAGACGGCCTGATGAGGCAGTCCCTGGATGAAACTGCGGTCGATCTTGATTTCGTCGAACGGCAGCGTGTGCAGGTAGGTGAGGGACGAATACCCCGTGCCGAAGTCATCCAGTGACAGGGCCAGGCCCAGTTCCTTGAGCCGGCTGATCAGCTGGCGCGCATGGTCGCCGTTTTCGACCAGCAGGGTTTCGGTCAGTTCCAGCGTGAGGCGCTCCGGGGGCAGGCCACTGTCGTCCAGGGCCTGCCGGACGGTGGCCACCAGATCACCCCGCTGGGTCTGGGCGGCTGAAATGTTCACGGCCATCCTGAGCGCGGGCAGGCCGGCGTCCAGCCAGGCGCGGGCCTGCCGGCAGGCTTCCTGCAGGGCCCAGGCACCGATCTCGCTGATCAGGCCGCTGCGCTCGGCCACGGGTACGAAGTGCTCGGGCAGGATCAGTCCCCGGTCGCGGTGGTACCAGCGAATGAGGGCCTCGACGCCGGTGATCTCGAGGGTCCGGCTGCAGACCTTGGGCTGATAGAAGAGCTGCAGCTCGTTGTAGCGGATGGCGTGGCGCAGGTGGTTCTCGAGGGTAATGGCGTTGATGCCCACCCGCTTCTGCGCGGGGTCGAAATACTCGATGCGGTGGCCGCCGCGCCGCTTGGCCACGGCCAGTGCCTGTTCGGCGTGCCGGGTGAGCTGGTTGTGGTCGCTGCCGTGGTCGGGAAACACGGCCAGGCCGATGCTGGCCGAGATGAACAGTTCCCTGCCCTCGATGTGCAGGGGCAGCGCCAGGCTGCGCTGCAGTTCCTCCAGTGCCTGTTCGTGAGCCGGTTCACCGGGGCGGCCGGGCAGCAGGGCCATGAAGCGGTCGGCACCGGTGCGGGCCAGCCAGGGGCTGGTGGTGATGGCGGGACGGCGCCGTTCGGGGCCGGTATGGTGGCTGATCACGGCATCCAGCCGCTGGCTGACGGCCTTCAGGAAGGCATCACCCATGCGATGCCCGAGGCCGTCGTTGAGTTGGCGGAAGCGGTCGAGGTCCAGCAGCATCACGGTGTGGGCGGTGGCGCGGGCGCGCAGCACCACTTCCAGCCGGCGCATGAAGCCGCTGCGGTTGGTCAGACCCGTCAGCAGGTCCTGCTTGAGCAGCCGGTCACGATAGATCTTGAGGCTCAGGCACTGGCGCAGCTTCAGGTGCAGGGCGGCTTCGTCGAGGGGCTTGCCCAGGACGTCGGACAGGTTCAGTGCCAGGGCTTCCGGCCAGAGCGGGTTGCGCGAGCCAGGCGTGAGCACGATGACCGACAGCCGCTGCCAGGCCGCCGTGCGGATGGCACGACGCACCCACTGCAGTCGCTCGTCATCCGGACCGTCTACCGACAGGAGCAGCAACGCAAGTGTGGGCTCACTGTCGATGAGTTCGTCGGCCTCTTCCAGACTGTCGGCCACACGCAGGGTGCCCAGATGCTGGGTGTCCAGCACGCGCTGAACCGTGTGCCGGGTGGCGGGGTCGGCGTCGAGCAGCAGGACGGTGTTCTGCTGCTGGATCAGGGCGTCTTCGCTGCGGTTTGCGGCGTTGCCCCCGACACTGATGTGTGCCTCTAGGTTCACCGGGATGAGGGTTGCGTGGCGTTGTCAGTCAACAGGGCAGAGATTATCGCATTTGTGAGAACATTTTTCAGAAATGTTCAAAATTCCGTCATGGCGGAAATATGGGCCACCCGGGGTTGAAACCGCTGCCATGACAGCGGGGTCAGACAGGGGGACCTGCGGGTTACGCACATGTGCAGTTGTGTTCACGGCCAGTGTTTTCCTCAACGACAAGGTGCCTATGGGTCTGAACGACTGCGAAGCCGGGCGGGCAGGTGATCCATTGCGCAAAGGTACTGGCCCGTCGTCCGGGGGAGCCTGGCTTGCCGCAGGGAGTGCCTGAGATGAATACAGCCTGGCATGCATCCAACCATCAGATATCCCTGCCATCAATGTGCATGGCCTGGCTGGCATCCAGCATGTCAGGCGTCCAGCGACTCGGCCTCGGGCTGGTGTTGCACCTGCTCCTGGCCGGTGTTTCGTGTGCCGTGGCCATGACCGCCCTGTGGTGTCTGCGGGCGGGAAGTGCCCATGGTGGCAGCCGTGGTGGATGCACTGCTTGCGACGACGTGGTCGTGCCGGATGGTGTCGACCGTATGGCCCCCTGTCGTGGTGTGAGTATTCACATGCCTGGAAACCGGCTGTTCATGCAGATGATGGCCAGCCATACTGGCCGCACTGGCTGTGCTGGCGGAGGCGGTGCTGCCGTTCGCGGGGGTGTCGCTGGTGTGGTTGTGGCTGACGGGCGTGTTGCTGGCCATGGAGGTGCTGGCAGCGGCGTGGCTGCCGGTGGCGCCTGCGTGGCTGGCCGTGGTGGTGCCGGGCACTGCGCCATGGCTGCCGGCCGTGGAGACCGGAGCGGTGGTGTGCGTGGCCGCGGCAGCAGTGCTGTCCGCCGGCTGGCCGGTTCTGCTGTCGTGTGCGCCGGTTGCGGCTGATGCCCCGGCGGCTTCGACTGCCGCCTGGCTCTGGGCCTGATGGGTGCGCCAGGCACGTTGCTGGGCCGTGGCCTGCAGGTAGACGACCTGTTCGGCTGCCTCGGCATCGCCGCGATGGATGGCCTTCATCAGGGTGCGGTACTCGGCCATGGACTGACGCAGCCGGTTTTCGGGCAGCGGCATCAGGTTGCGCACCATCTGGAGGAAGTGACCGAGGTCGGTGAGCGAGCGGGTGAGCCAGGGGTTGTTGGCCATGGCCTGCAGCCGGCCGTGGAAGGCGTCGACCGCGCGGTAGTAGTCGAGTTCGCGTACGTCGGTGACGGCCTGCTCGATGCGGGCCAGCTGTTCATCCAGCGCCACGATGTCCTCGGGGATCTGGTGGCGGACGGCCTCGCCGGCACAACGGCTCTGCAGCAGGCCCAGCACGGGGAAGAGGCTCTCGACTTCGGCGGACGACAGCTCGATGACGAAGGCGCCCCGGCCCGGCACCAGCCGTACCAGACCTTCATGGGCCAGCACCTTCAGGGCCTCGCGCAGTGGGGTGCGCGAAGTACCGAGGCGGGCCGACAGGGCCAGTTCGTCGATGCGTTCGCCGGGCTGCAGGCTGCGTTCGTAGATCATCTCGCGCAGGCGGTCGGTGACTTCGATGTGCAGGGACGAGCGGGAGATCTTGTAATTGGCGTCCATGGTCCAGACGGTGGAAGAGACGGGTGACAGGAAAACGCCCGGGAACAGGCACATGACCCTGCTGCGCGCCAGGTGCCCGATACGCGAGAGTGCGGGTGGTTTTCCGGTGAGAATTATGTAACGCCCGTATTGTAACGACCCACGGCATACTGCATGCAGGGCGCACCCCGGGGCGTGGCGATTCAGTCAGGTAATCCGACGGGTAGCCGAAAGAGCAAAAGTGTCCTGTCAGCCTGTGGCCATGGCCATGGCCGGGGCCGGGCTGGGGCCAGAGCTGGGGCCAGAGCTGGGGCCAGAGCTGGGGCCAGAGCTGGGGCCGGAGCTGGGGCCGGAGCTGGGCTGGGACTGGGCTGGAGCTGGGCTGGAGCTGGGACTGGGCTGGGGCTGGAACTGGTATGGGAACGGGACCGCGGCCGGCGCGGGGGCGCATGTGTCCATGACGTGCCCTGATGCGGCCGGCCGTCGGCAGGACACATCAGCCAGCCTTTCCGATCCGCCCAAACGACGCGGCAGGCTCTAGAATGCCGGGATGCTTCCCACACAGACAAACGAATTGCGCCAGCTGCTGGCACAGACCTTGGTGGCCATCGGCGTGGATGCCGGACAGGCCGCTGCCGTCGTGCCCTCGCTGGAGCGGCCGCGTCAGGCCGAACATGGTGATCTTGCAACCAATCTGGCCATGCAGCTGGCCAGGGCGCTCAAAAAGCCGCCCCGTGTGGTGGCCGAGTCGCTGGTGGCTGCCCTGATGGCCCTGCCGGGTGCCGCTGCCCTCATCGAACAGGCCGACATCGCCGGCCCGGGCTTCATCAATTTCCGGCTCACCCCGGCGGCACGCCAGCGTGTGGTGCACGAGGTGCTGGCACAGGGCCAGGACTTCGGCCGGCAGCCGGCCAGTGGCCGCAAGGTCATGCTGGAGTTCGTGTCGGCCAATCCCACCGGCCCGCTGCACGTCGGCCATGGCCGGCAGGCGGCGCTGGGCGATGTGCTGGCCCGGCTGATGGCCTCGCAGGGCTGGCAGGTGCACCGCGAGTTCTATTACAACGATGCCGGCGCGCAGATCAACAATCTGGCGCTGTCGGTGCAGGCGCGTGGCCGGGGTCTTTCGCCGGACGATCCGTCCTTCCCGGCCGATGGCTACCGGGGTGACTACATTGTCGAGATCGCGCGGGCCTTCGTCGCGAAGGAAACCGTGCAGGTCGACGGCCAGCCGCCCGAAACCGCCACCGGCGACCTCGACGACCTGGAGGCCGTGCGCCGCTTTGCCGTGGCCTGCCTGCGCCGCGAGCAGGATCTGGATCTGTCGGCCTTTGGCGTGCGTTTCGACAATTACTTCCTCGAATCGTCGCTCTACACCGACGGCAAGGTCGAGGACGCGGTGGCCCGTCTCGTTGCAGGCGGCCATACCTTCGAGCAGGATGGCGCGCTGTGGCTGCGCACCACCGACTATGGCGACGACAAGGACCGCGTCATGCGCAAGTCGGGGGGCGGCTACACCTACTTCGTGCCGGACGTGGCCTACCACCTGAACAAATGGCAGCGGGGCTTCACGCAGGCCATCAACATTCAGGGCTCAGACCACCACGGCACGGTGGCGCGGGTGCGCGCCGGCCTGCAGGCGCTGGATGCCGGCATTCCGCAGGGCTACCCCGATTACGTGCTGCACAAGATGGTGCGCGTCGTGCGCGGCGGCCAGGAGGTCAAGATATCCAAGCGGGCCGGCAGCTACGTCACGCTGCGTGACCTGATCGAATGGTCGGGCGGCGGGGACGAGGTTCGCGGGCGCGATGCCGTGCGCTTCTTCCTCATCTCGCGCAAGGGCGATACCGAGTTCACCTTCGATGTGGACCTGGCCCTGTCGCGTTCCGACGAGAACCCCGTCTATTACATCCAGTACGCCCACGCCCGGATCTGCTCCATTCTGGCGCAGGCCGGTGGTGTCCTGGCCGATGCCGATGAGGCGGCTGCGCTGGCGGCTGCTGCAAAGGCTCCCATCGACCGGCTGGTCGCGCCAACAGAATATGCGCTGATGGCGCGCATGGCGGGCTTTCCGACCCTGCTGGCCGATGCGGCACGGGAGCTGGCCCCGCACCAGCTGGCCTATTATCTGAAGGATCTGGCCGCCGATTTCCACGCCTTCTACAACGCCGAGCGCGTGCGCATCGACGATGCCGCCCTGCAGGAGGCCCGCATGGCCCTGCTGGTGGCCGTGCGTACCGTGCTGCGGTGCGGCATGGGGCTGATCGGTGTTTCGGCGCCGGAACGACTGTGAACGAAGCCGGCCGAGGGAGCCGTTTGATGCAACTTGACCATTCCGACATACAGACCGGCCCACGACGGCCTGCCCGGGAAGCGGGCCCTGCCGCCATGGGCCTGCCGTGCCAGACCCATGCAGTCACGCATGCCGGCGCCGGCAGGGTACCCATGGCGTACATCCGGTCGCATTATGTCTGGCGCGGGCCACGCGCCCAGCAGGGCGGCACCTTTCTGGGCATTTTGCTGGGCCTGATGCTCGGGGCCGGGGCGGCTGCCGGCATTGCCTGGTACATCTACCAGTCGCCGCTGCCGTTCATTACCCAGTCCACCCCCGACAAGGGCAAGGTGGTCCAGTCGGCCCCCGAGGTGCCTTCGCCGGTACCCAGTGTGGATGCCCCCCAGGGTAGCACCCTGCCCGATCCCAACCAGGGCAGCAGCCGCCAGCAGGTCATGCCCCAGCCCGATCCGCGCAACGTGGTGCAGTCACAGGGTGTATCGACCGTGGACGTGACTGCCGGCGATGACACGGCGGCGCTGGATGCCGCTGCTCCCGTGGTGCCGGCCGACACCCCTGCGGCAGATGCCGCGTCTGCCGCGGCTGCGCCTGCTGCCCGGGGGGGCTTTCTGCTGCAGGCTGGCTCGTTCCGCCGCCAAGCCGATGCCGACCGCCTCAAGGGCAACCTGGCACTGCGCGGGCTGGAAGCCCGGGTGGAATCGGCCGCCGTGGGGGGGCAGACGGTGTACCGGGTACGCATTGGCCCCTATGGTTCGCTCGATCAGGTCAACCAGATTCGTCGCGAGCTGGCGGACGATGGCATCGAGGCCGCCGCCGTGCGCATGCGCTGATCGGCGCCCCGATACATGGTTACGTTTGGCTAACGAACGGCGCCGCCCGCGTACGCATGACGTAAACCGGGCGGTTAAGCTTGCCGTTTGAGCTTTTTTGGCTGCGCACGCACCGGGATGTGCGCAGGGATGTTTGGTTTTCGGCGATGTGGATCTCTCTGCCGCCGTTATCTCGAGGATGGTTCCATGAATCGCAAACAGTTTCTCTCGACCGTTTCCGCTGCCGTTGCGCTGGCGCTGATGCCGCTGGCCGCCCAGGCCGCCGACAACCTGTCCGAGGGCAAGAACTTCAAGACCATGTCCGGTCGCATCGCCTCCGACGTGCCGGCCGGCAAGACCGAGGTCATCGAATTCTTCTGGTATGGCTGCCCGCACTGCTACGCCTTCGAGCCCACCATCTCGGCCTGGAGCAAGAAGGTGCCGGAAGGCGTGGTGTTCCGCCGTGTGCACGTGCCGTTCTTCAGCCGTCCGCACCAGCAGATGTTCTATGCCCTGCAGGCCATCAACCGGGAAGACGAGGAAACCCGCAACGCCATCTTCCAGGCCATCCAGAAAGAGCGCAAGCCCATGCAGAAGCTGGATGAAATGAAGGAAGTGCTGGCCAACGTCAAGGTCGACCCTGCCGCCTTCGAAAACGCCTACAACTCCTTCGGCGTGAAAACCCAGATGCAGCGCGCCAACAAGACCACCACCGCGTGGGGCGTGGATGGTGTGCCGACGCTGGCCGTGGGTGGCCAGTACGTCACCAGTCCGGCCATGGCTGGCTCCAACGAGGCGGCCATCGACGTGCTGAACGCCCTGCTGGCCCGCATCCAGTCGGGCAGCAAGGCCGCCAACTGAGGACCATGCCGCGGTGCCGGGCCATGCCAACCCATCGTCTCCACGCGGGGCTGACGTGAAAACCGCCGAAGCTCCCCGGGTGATGGCCGTGTCCGGCAAACCACCGGCGCCGGATCCTGCCACGCCGGCCGGATTCCCGGCGCCCGATCCGTCGGGGCCGGCTGCATCTGCCGGGCAGCCGCGAGCCAGTGCGGGCAAGCGCATCGTCATCACCGGGGCCTCCAGCGGTCTGGGCCGCGCCATGGCCCTGGAACTGGCGGCCCGTTTTCCGGGCTGCACCATGCTGCTGCTCGCGCGCCGTGCCGACCGGCTGGCCGAACTGGCGGCAGAACTGCCCGGCATCCGGGCCATCACCCAGACGGTCGACATCACCGACCACGAGGCCCTGAGCCTGCATGCCGGGCGCTTCGTGGCGGCCCATGGCGCCCCGGACATCGTCATCGCCAACGCGGGCATCAGCGTCGGCACCCTCACCGAAGAGCGCGAGGACCGTGACGTGTTCGCCCGTGTCATGGCCGTCAACGTACAGGGCGTCTACGACAGTTTTGCTCCGTTCCTGGCCAGCATGAAGGCCGCCGGTACCGGCACGCTCGTGGGCATTGCCAGCGTGGCCGGCGTGCGGGGGCTGCCCGGCTCGGGCGCCTACAGTGCCAGCAAGGCCGCCGTGGCCGTCTATCTGGAAAGTCTGCGACTGGAAATGCGCCCCCACGGCGTGTCGGTCGTGACCATCGCCCCGGGATTCATCGATACCGACATGACCCGGATCAACCCCTATCACATGCCCTTCCTGATGCCGGCCGACCGCTTCGCCCGGGCGGCCGTCGACGCCATCGTGGCGCGGCGCCGGCGCGTGGTGATTCCCTGGCAGATGGGCTGGGTGGCCCGGCTGCTGCGGATTCTGCCCTGCTGGCTCTACGACCTCGCGTTTACCGGCGCCGGCCGCAAGCCACGTCAGGCCGAGCAGGCCGAACTTGCCCGGCGGCGCGATGCCGGACCGCACGACAGTGCAGCACAGCGCGGCGCAGCACAGCACGATGCGGGACAGCGCCACGCCGGACGGCACGACACGGAACAGCGCCCTGCAGGACTGCACGACGCAGCAGGGCAGGGCAGAACGCCGGAGCAGCGCCCATGAACACCACCGGAAGGACGCTCGGCGCCGTCACCCTGCTGGCGCTGGGACTCAGTGCCGGCTGCGCCAGCCGCGCCCAGTCGGGCGGCGGCTATTACCTGGATGACGGCCCGGGCCGTCCCGACCCCCAGCGGGTGGCCGCGCTGATGAAACAGCCCGATCCCGTCCCGAAGGATGAACCGCTGCGTGCCCGCGCCAACCGTCCCTACGAGGTGATGGGCCAGAAGTTCGTGCCGATGACCGAACGCAAGCCCTACCGCCAGCAGGGGGTGGCTTCCTGGTACGGCCAGCGCTTCCACGGCAAGAAAACCTCCATCGGCGAAACCTACGACATGTATGGCATGACGGCCGCGCACCCCACGCTGCCGCTGCCCAGCTATGTGCGCGTGACTCGCCTCGACAACGGCCGGTCGGTGGTGGTGCGCGTCAACGACCGCGGCCCCTTCCTGCGCGGCCGGCTGATCGACCTGTCCTACATGGCCGCCAGCAAGCTGGGCTATGTGGGCAATGGCCACACCAATGTGGAAGTGGAGCTGCTCGATCCGGCAGCCGGCAGTACGCGCATGGCGGCGACATCCCCTCAGCCCGTCGCGTTGGACAGCGACATGAGCGGTCGCTCACTTTCATCGAATGGTCCCGCCCTGCAGCCCGTCTCGCTGAAACAGGCGGAGGTGGCGCTGCCTGTCGCGGCCACGGCCGATGCGGCCCCCCTTTCAGCCAGCACACCCGCCCCGGCACAGGAGCAACCGGGGGCGCAGAACCAGCGCCAGGCCCAGTCACCAGACCGGCCCCAGCCCCGATCGACCCCGGCGTCAGTATCCGCCGCCTCTCCGGGGGGACAGCCCTCCGATACGCCTCCGGATGCCCCACCTGCCGAGGCATCCGCGGCAGTCGAGCCGCCTCCTTCGGAACCATCCCGCGAATTGCGTGCCAGTCCGCAGTCGGCCCGGCCCGCGCCGGGAGGCCACTGGTTCCTGCAGCTGGGTGTCTTCCGCCAGCTCGACAACGCCCTGCGCGTCCAGCGCGAGCAGCAGGCGCGCACAACACCTGACGACCCACCGCTGGAGCTGGACCAGCGCGGCGAGAACTACCGCGTTCTGCTCGGCCCCTACCGTGACGAAGCGCAGGCCCGGGCTGCTGCTGCCGACATCGGCGCCCGCACCGGCCACAAACCGGGCGTGATCCGCCGCTGACATTGGCAAGGGAAGTGTGCACATGCTCACTTCTTCCTGGCCAGCTGCGCCTGATACAGCAGATCGGCCGCATCGCCGCTGATGCGTGCGGCCAGTTTGGCTGCCTGCCGGGGGGGCATCGCCTCCGACAGTACCTGCATGGCCTTGAATCCCAAAGCTGTAAGTGAGGATTTGCTATCTTCTTGCGCCGCATCGGCAGGAGGTCCGAACACCAGCAGCGCAAATTCTCCCCGGCGATGATTCTCGTCTGCCGCCAGCCAGTCCGGCAGTGCGGCCAGCGGCATCCGCACGATCTGCTCGAAGCGCTTGGTCAGCTCCCGGCCGATCACCACCTCGCGCCCTGCAGTGCCGTTGGCGGGCAGTGCGCCCGGCAGGCTGCACAGCTCACTGGCCAGCGCCTCGATGCGATGCGGTGCCTCGAACAGCATGAACGCCTGTCCGGAGGCCGCCAGCGCTTCCAGCCGGGCCGCCCGCAGCTTCGCGCGCGTAGGCAGAAACCCCTCGAAGAAAAAGCGCCCGCCCGGCAGCCCGGCCGCACTGAGCAGCGTGGTGGCTGCACTGGCGCCCGGCACCGGAACGACCGTCAGGCCGGCCTCGTGTGCCGCCGTCACCAGCAGCGCCCCCGGGTCACTGAGGCCCGGCGTACCCGCATCCGTAATGAGGGCAATCGATGCGCCGTCCCGGATCAGGTCCAGCAGCCTTCCGGTCTGGCTGGCCTCGTTGTGTGCGTGCAGGGCCAGCGTGCGTGCATGGCCGATGCCCAGCGACTGCAGCAGCGGTCGGCTGCTGCGGGTGTCCTCGGCAGCAATCCATGCAGCAGCCCGCAGCGTCCGTGCGGCGCGCGAGCTGATATCTTCGAGGTTTCCGATGGGCGTGGCCACTACATATAATGCAGCGGCAAGCGTTGGATACACAGGGGAAGAACCGTCGGCCGAGTGGACGGTATGCTCCCCGGAACCGGCAGGGCCGGCTAACTGGCATGAGGGCATGATGCAGCGTCGAGACTGGATGAAGGGGACCCTGGCAACGGTAGGGGCGGTAGCACTGGGCATGGCCGGATGGCCCGGACTGGTGCGCGCTGCCGGCGTGGACCGGATCGGACTATTGTTACCCAAGTCCGGCAAGACCTTCGGACGGGCCTCGCAGGCCCTGAAGGCCGGCATCGAGACCGCCTTCAGGCGGCTGCCCTCCGGCTATGCCATCGACATCTACGAAACCGACGAATCGCCCAAACAGCTCACCGCCGCCTATCAGGGCATGCTGCGCCGGGGGACTTCGCTGGTCATCGGGCCGCTCACCCGCAATGGTACGGCTGCACTGGCCGGCTTTGGCGAGGTGCCCATCACCACCCTGGCGCTCAACCAGTTCGAAGGCGACGGCAGTGTGCCCTGGAACGTGCTGGTCTTTTCCATCGGTGCCGAACAGGAAGCCGTACAGGTGGCTGATCTGGCCTTCCAGAACATGCGCAAACAGGCCAGCAGCCGCAAGGCACCGCGGGCCATCATCATCACCGCTGCCAACCAGGTGGGCCGCCGCGCTGCCGCCGTCTTCCATGGCCAGTGGCTTGCCCAGGGCGGCGAGGCCGACCTGCCCATCGAGCTGGAAGAAAGCGCCCTTTACAAATTCCGGGAAGTGGCCAAAAAAGAGCAGGGTGACTTCTACTTTCTGTCCATGGCCTCGCATCTGGCCAGGCCGGTGCGTCTGCTCACCGGCAAGGGCAAACCGGCCTTCGGTACCTCGCAGCTCTCCATCGGCGGGCCGGACGCCAACAACCCCATTCCGGAGCTGGACGGTGTGAAACTGGTGGAAATGCCCGGCATCATCCAGCCGCAGAGCTTTGGTGCCCAGGGCTTTGCCGCACCGCCGGATGATTTCAGCCTCGAAATGAAGCGCCTCTACGCCTTGGGCATCGACGCCCTGCGCATCGGCCGCGAAATGTTCAGCGGTGCCACCACCCTCGACATGCAGGGCCTGACCGGCAAGCTGCGTTACGACGGCAGCTATCCCGTCATCGAGCGGACGCTGGTCCCGGCCGAATACCGCAACGGTGTGCCGGTGGCCATCTGAAGTGCAGCAGGCGTGCAGCCGGTACAGGGCTGTGGCAAACCGTTCGGCAGCGGATACTTCAGACAGGCGGGGGGCTTTGCTAAGGTAGCCCTTCCCGCCACGGGCGGCAGATGCCGCCCTTTTTGTGAGTATCCGCAGTGGAAAACGGCGACAATTTCACGAACATGCAACCCGTCCTGCCGAGAAGGCGCCGTGCCGTGGCGGCTGCCGCGATGGCCAAGGCCATGGATACAGCGCTATCGGCTGACCCTGCGCCGCTGCCCCGCCATGCCATGCCGATGTCGGGTGGGCCAGCCATGGCCGTTGCATCGCCTCAAACTCCCCGCCAGCGAGCGGGCCAGAAGGCCGAACGGCGGGCACGGACCATCCTGGAGCAGGCAGGCCTGGTGTTCATTGCGGCCAACGTGCGCTACAAGCTGGGCGAGATCGACCTCGTCATGCGGGAGGGGCCCATCATCGTGTTCGTCGAGGTACGTGCCCGTGCCTCGCTGGGCTGGGGTGGGGCCGCCGGCAGCATCGATGGCCGCAAGAAGCAGCGCATCATTCGCGCTGCCCAGCTCTGGATGCAGGCGCACTGTGGCAGCCACGGCTGGCCGCCGTGCCGCTTCGATGTCGTGGCCTTCGAGGCCGGCCGGATGAACTGGATACAGCAGGCGTTCTGAAACAGCACTTGCCCGGAGGCGAGTGACGGTCATTTGGCCTCTTTCCACCAGTCCGTCTGTGGCGGCTGGCCGATGCTGAAGACCTCACCCAGCAGCGGCGTGGTCACCTTCATCGGCTGGCCATCGAAGGTGGGCAGTTTGCCATCGGCCGGATGCATCAGCCGCCGGTATTCGGCCATGAAGCGCTCGATGGGTTCGCGCCACTCGTGGAAGGCCAGATCGTACTTGCCCCAGTGAATGGGCAGTACCAGCCGGGCGCGCACATTCAGCGCGGCCTGCACCGACTGCTCGGGCTTCATGTGAATCTGCGCCCAGTTGCCGTTGTAGGCGCCGTTTTCCATCAGCACGATGTCGAACGGCCCGAACTGTTCGCCGATCATGCGGAAGTGTTTGTCGTAGCCGCTGTCGCCGTTGAAGAACAGCGAAAAGCCCGGCGATTTCACCACCCACGAGCCCCACAGCGTTTTGTTGCGCCCGTCGAAGGTGCGGCCACTGAAATGGCGTGACCAGGTCAGTGTCAGCTTCACGTCGCCCAGCCCGGCTGTTTCCAGCTGGTCCATTTCCGTGATCTTCCCGTCGGGAATGCCCCAGCGCTGCAGATGCGCCTTCACACCCAGCGGCACATAGAAGTGCCCCACCTTCGGTGCCAGCTCCCTGATGGCCCGCATGTCCAGATGGTCATAATGGTCATGTGAAATCAGTACGGCATCCAGCGGCGGCAGATTGGGCGGCAGTGTGGGATGTTTCTGCCGGAACGGCTGGCCGCCAAAGGGCAGCGGCGTGGCCCGATAGAACACCGGATCCACCAGAAAACGCTTGCCTGCCGTCTGGAACAGCACCGATGAATGCCCGAACCAGGCCAGCGAGCCATCCTTCAGGGCTGCGGTGTCCAGCGCCCGGCTGGGCAGCGGTTCGGTGGGGTTCTTGCCGGTGGGCGGCAGAAAATAGTTGTTCATCCACGACCACAGCGTCATCGGCTCGCCTTCGCTGGTCTGCAGTGTGGTGGGCGTGAGGTTGTGGAACACCTCGCCGGCAAAGGCCCGGGACTGCTGGATGCGTGCCATGCTGGCCGCATCCGGCGTGCCACCGAACACCGGATTGAACTTCATGTAGGCCCAGTAGATTCCCCACAGGACGAGGGCAAACAGGGTGAGCCATTTGAGGACGGAAAGGATGAAAGTCATCGGGAGCGTGGGGAGGGGAGGAAATATCTGAGGCCATTATAGGAACGGCCACTGGCCAGATGGCGATGTTCATTGTTGAATGAGGGTTCAGGACGTATTGACCATTTCCGCCTGTATTGATCATTGCTGACCATATTGAGCATTGCCGGCTGTATTGAGCGTTTCCGCCGTTGACCCTGGGGGTGTTTGATGGACTCATTCGTCCCCGTGCCCTCCCACAGGGCGTGAAGTACCGTCTGTCGTTGCGCGCATGCCACGTATCTGCCCGGCCACGGGACGTGTGATGTCTGCGAAGGCCCGCCCGGCGGGGTGGCTGGCATACTGTCAAGACGTTGTTTTTCAGGAGCCGTTCCATGCCCAACCGCCGCGAATTTCTGGTCACTGCCGCGGGTGTCGCCGCCGCCGGAGCCACTGCTTCCCTCAGCCTGTCCGTACAGGCCCGTGAACAGGACAATCCTGCCGACAATGCCACCGCCATCACCGAGGTCTACGGCGACGGCATGCGGCTGATGGGCGTATCGGTCGAATACCGCCGTCCTGTCAATGCAGCCCAGATCAAGGCGGCGGACTACCGCGTGGAAGGTCGCACCATCCGCGAGGTCTATGTCAGCCGTACGCCCGCGGGTACGCCCTACCGTTCGGGGCGCTATGTGGTCATCGAGCTGAACCCCGACGAAGCCGGTGCCCTGCTGGTGGTCAAGCACCCGCCGGCTGGAAAAGACGCCAGCGCAGCGGCTGGCCAGAACGCAGACGAAGCATCCGGCAATGCTGCCGTCACTGGGGCAGGTAGTGCGTCCGGTGCAGCATCTGGCAACGCTGCCGGTGCCGGAGCGGGCAGTGCGTCCGGTGCCGCATCCGGCAACGCTGCGGGCGCCGGGGCAGGCAATGCGTCCGGTACCGCCTCCGGCAATACGGCGGCAGCCGATGCGGGTAAAGGTCCCGGCAATGCCGGCGAAAAACAGGAAGCCGCCCCCACGCTCAAGGCTGCCCGTGCCACGGTGATCGTGGAGCCTTCAAACGGTCAGGGGAGTGCGCAGACGCTCACCACCTCCCGCACCGTCAACCGTGTGTTCGACGACTTCCAGCACTTCGAATACCGGGATGAAGCCACCGGCAAGACGGTGCGCTACAACCTGTTTGCCCCCCGCAACCGCCGGGCCGGCCAGCGCTATCCGCTGGTGCTGTTCATGCACGATGCGGGCGTGACCGGCAGCAATGTCGAAGCCACGCTCTATCAGGGCGATGGCGCCATTGCCTGGGCGCGGCCCGAGGCCCAGTCGCGCAACCCGTGCTTCGTGCTGGCCCCGCAGTTCGACGAGATCATCGCCGACGACGACAACAGAACCTCCGGCTATCTGGATGCCACCATCAACCTGGTCAGGCAGCTGACCAGTGACCTGCCCATCGACGAAAACCGTATCTACACCACCGGCCAGTCGGGCGGCGGCATGATGTCCATTGCCATGAACATCAAGTATCCAGATTTCTTTGCTGCCTCGTATCTGGTTGCCTGCCAGTGGAATGCCGACCTGATCACGCAGAACATGGCCGGCGTGAAATGGTGGATCACTGTCTCGCAGGATGATGCCAAGGCGTACCCCGGCCAGACGGCCATCGTGGAAAACCTGGCCGAATACGGCGCCAGGGTGGCCCGGGGCGAATGGAATGCCCAGTGGACGCCCGCCGAATTTCTGGCCGCTTTCCGGCGCATGGATGCAAGAGGGGCCAACATCAATTTCGTGTCCTTCACCAAAGGCTCGGTGTTCAAAACGGAAGCGCAGGCCAATGCAGGCGGCGCCTCGGGGCACACGGCCACCTGGCAATACGCGTACGACATCGCCCCGGTGCGCGAATGGATATTCCGCCAGCGCCGGGGGTGACGGTTTCCTGCGATGCTTTTGGGGGCCCATAATGTGTACTGGCCTACCCGTGGAGTGAAGCATGCAGCAGGACAGAATCAGCCCCAGCCTGGTGGCCGCCATCGTGGCTACCGGGCTGATGTCGTTTTCCGGGGTGGTGAGCGAGACGGCCATGAACGTCACCTTTCCCACCCTGATGCGTGAGTTGGGCATCGGCACTTCCACCGTGCAATGGCTCACCACCGGGTATCTGCTGGCATTGGCCCTGGTGGTGCCGCTGTCGTCCTTTCTGAAGCGGCGCCATACACTGAAGGCGCTGTTTCTGGCGGCCAACCTGCTGTTTCTGGGCGCCACCGTGCTGTGCGCGCTGGCACCCCACTTTTCGGTGCTGCTGGCCGGGCGGCTGATACAGGGGGCCGCCACCGGTATTGCGTTGCCCCTGATGTTCAACATCATTCTGGGGCAGGCACCGGCCAGCCGGCTGGGCCTGCTGATGGGGGTGGGCTCGCTGATCACCGCCATGGCGCCGGCCGTGGGGCCGGTACTGGGCGGCGTGATCGTCGACAGCTATGGCTGGCGCGTGATTTTCTGGATGCTGGTGCCGGTGCTGCTGCTGTCGCTGGGGCTGGGTGTGAAAACGGTACGCCAGCCCGCAGCATCCGGATCCGTTGCACAGGGCACGCAGCAGACAGCAACTCACCATGAGGGCAACGAACCGGCCAGCGCAGCCGAAAGCGGAGCCTTTTCCATGGCCGATTACGCCCTGCTGGTGGTGGGATTTTCTGCCTTCATTTTCGCCACCGAGCAGGCTGCCTCGCATGGCTGGATGAGTTCCGTGGTGGGCGGGCTGTTTGGCCTGAGTGCCCTGTCGCTCGCACAGTTCTGCCGCCGTTCTGCGCGCAGTGAAACGCCCCTGATCCGGCTGGAGGTGTTCGAATGCGAGGCCTTTGTGTTCAGCCTGGCGTTCATCCTGCTGATCCAGTTCTGCGTGCTGTCACTGGGGTACCTGATCCCCAATTATTCCCAGCTGGTGGATGGCCAGTCGGCACGCGTGGCGGGCATGCTGCTGCTGCCGGGGTGTGTCGTGGGGGCGCTGATGGCGCCCTTTGCCGGCCGGCTGCTCGACCGGCTGGGTGCGCCGCGGCCGGTTCTGGGGGGTACGGTGGTGATCATCGTGTCGCTTGCGCTGTTTGCCGTGTATGGCCTGCAGCTCACCACCGTGCTGTTCATGGGCTTTTACACGCTGTATGCAACGGGGCAGGGGCTGGCTGTGGGCAACATGATGACCGATGGGCTGCGCCAGCTGCCCGCAGATCTTTCGGCCGACGGCAATGCCGTGCTCAACACGCTGCAGCAGCTTTCGGGGGCCGTGGGCACCTCGGTGGCTGCCAGCATCGTGGCCGGCACCCAGGCACATTATCCGCAAAGCCTGGCCGAGGGCACCCGCCATGGCAGCCAGTATGCCTTCGTGCTGCTGCTGGTGCTGGCCGTCCTGGCGCTACTCAGCGCATGGCGCGCCTTTTCGGCGGCGCGCGCACGAAGCGCTTAGCGTCCTTGGCGCCTGTCGTGGACTCATGTCCCTGCGAACCCCCCTGCAGGGCGTGCAGGACAAGGCGACCGTGCCGCAGAATCCTTTGATGGCTTCAAGGCACGGCCAACACAGTCATGCGTGCCCAAAAAGGGCTTTCTCAGGGCTGGCCCCGAATCCGCGCGCTGTTGGGGAAGGCCACGGCATGTCAGTGCCTGGTGCCCGTACCGGCGTCCAGCCGCTGCAACGCGTCGATGGCATCCTTTTCACCCGTCGCGGCGGCCTTGCGATACCAGCCGATGGCCGTGCCGGTATTGCGCGGCACACCCTTGCCGGATTCGTACAGCCGGCCCAGTGCCGTCATGGCCGGTGCCGCAATCAGGTCGCCGCGTTGCGCCGATGTCTCATACCACTTCACGGCCTGTGCCATGTCCTGTGACGTGCCCGTGCCGTTTTCGTACATCAGCCCCAGCCAGCACTGCGAGGTGATGTCCCCACGGTCTGCGGCCGCCTGAAAGGCGTTGAACGCCCTGTCCAGACTGGCCTGAACGCCCTGACCGTTCAGATACATCAGGCCGATGTAGCGCTGCGCCTTGAGGTGGCCGGCTGCGTCGGCCTGTTCGAAAAGGGGTAGCGCCCGTGCATAGTCTCCTGCGTCGTACGCCGCAACGCCGGCATCCAGCAGTGCGCGGGCCTTCTGTTTCTGCGGATCATCGGGCTGCTGCGAGGCGGGCGGAGTCGCATGCACCGCCTTGACCCCGTCTGCAGCAACGGGTGTGCAGGAGGGCACACTGGCTTCCGTGGTGTCGGGCCCCGCGGCGTTCGCATGGATGCCCGGCTGGTCTGCTTCGCTGGCCGACCGGGTTGCGGACGGAGGCACGCTCAGTACCTGCGGCTTCGAATTGAGCATGACGGCGTGCCGGGAGCAGGCGCCCAGCAGGAGCAGCACGGCGCAGCAGATGAACGAACGGGCAGGGTGACGTGATGTGCGAAGCATCGGGGGCTCCATCGGTGAAAGGGCGCTGCCAGGGGTGCCCTGCCGGCAGGGCGACCAGCCTTGCCCGCGCGGTGTTTCCCGTCGGCACACGGAGGGGAGCAGTGCAGGGGCGCATGGGTCCATGACCTGCTCTGGCGGGCAGCGTGGGGACAACAGGTTCCGGACATGCGTCCATGGTAGCGCCATCACAGGCCTGATTGGACCAGAATTCCCCACCCGGCAGCTTGCTCCGGTTTCGGTGGCCCGTGTCATGAATCCCCCGGGGGGCACACACTGTTTTTGCCCGTCTGCCCGTCTGCCCGTCTGCCCGTCTGCCGGCTGCGCTGTGTGTTCATGGGTGTGTTTACCTGTTTGATCAGGCAAACACGGGTTTTTCCTGTTTGCTGCCACCCTGCACCATCAGGGCCGACAGCACCACGAACACGGTGATCACCACCGACATCGTGCGCGGTGTGCCCGTAGAGAACGCTGCCAGCAGCAGCGAGGAAACCACCCCGCTGCCATACTGCAGGGCGCCCATCAGTGCGGCGGCGCTGCCGGCACTCTGACTGTCCACACTGGCCAGCGAAGCCGCATTGCAGCAGGCGGCGATGATGCCGTTCATGCTGAATACCGCAAAGACGGGCAGCACGATACCCCACAGGCCACCCACACCCGTCAGCGCAAACACCGACAGCAGCACGGAGGCCGCCGCCGCCAGGCGGGTGGATACCTTCAGCATCTGTGCCAGACTGTAGCGCTGCAGCAGCCGGCGGTTGGCGGCACTGAGCGCCACCACGCCCAGAATGTTCACCCCGAACAGCGGCCCGTACCAGTTGCTGTCCAGTCCGAAGTACGTGAGGTACACAAAGGGCGAGCCGGCAATGAACGCGTAGATGGCCACATAGAAAAAGGTCACGCACAGCGTGGTGCGCATGTAGGCACGGTTGCGCAGCAGCGGTCCGTAGGCCCGAAAGGCCGACGCAAGTGTGCCTGTGGCCCGTTTGCCGGCGGGCAGTGTTTCGGGCAGGCGGCAGGCTGCAAGCAGCATCACCGCGCCAATGGCCGTCAGCAGCCAGAAATTGGCCTGCCAGCCGCTCACCTTCAGCAGCAGCCCGCCCAGCATCGGCCCCAGGATGGGCGCAATGGCCATGATCATCACCAGCGTGGACAGCATGCGGGCGGCCTCCTGCTGTCCGTAGAGATCACGGATCATCGTGCGCGACAGCATGGGACCCACACAGGCGCCCAGCGCCTGGAAGAAGCGCCAGAGCACCAGCGTTTCCATCGACTCGGCCAGCGCACAGCCCACCGAACCGATGATGAACAGCACGATGCCGATGAAGAGCGGCAGCCTGCGTCCGATGCGGTCGGCCACCGGCCCCCAGAACAGCTGCCCGATGGCAAAGCCGACCACGAAGCCCGTGATGGTCAGCTCGGCGTTGCCATGCAGTGCCGCTTCCATGGCCGGCAGTGCCGGCAGGTAGATGTCGGTGGACAGCGAGGTGATCGCCATCAGGGCACTGAGAATGATCAGAAAGAACGGAGATTCGGGGTGAAGGGGGGCGAGGCGCATGGCGTGAGCGTCAGACGGGGCTGTGTACCAGTATGCTAATGTGAAGCCACTATCGGACAAATTGGCGTGTCACGTCAGCCTTTCTCGCCAAAGAAGAAATTGGCCGTTGCACCCCCATCGATGAGAAAGTCACTGCCGGTGATATAGCCACCGTTGCCGCTCATGATGAACTCGGCCAGGGCGCCGATTTCATCCGGGTTGCCGCCGCGGCCCACCGGCAGGTTTGCCAGCATGTTGCGGTAGAAATCCTTGCGTTCGCCGTTCAGCTCGTCGTTGGCCAGCGGCGTGAAGACGATGCCCGGGCTGATGCAGTTCAGGCGTGCCCCACGCTTGCCCCAGCGCACGGCCTCGGCCGAAACGCGCAATGCATTGCCGCGCTTGGAAATCTGGTAGGCGCGCAGTGAGTCGGTTTCGTTTTTGACCAGCGGCAGTTCCACCAGCTGTTCGGGGCGCAGGGTGGCCAGCGCCCGCTGGTCGGCCTCGTCCAGATTGCCCAGCCGGAAGCCTGACTGTGACGAAATGACGATGCCGTTGCCGCCCCCGGCAATCACGTCACCAAAGGCATCCAGCAGCATGGCGGTGCCCACCAGGTCCACCGCAAAGATGACGGATGGTGTGGCCTGCGAGGGCGAGACGCCGGCGCTGTTGATCAGGGCAACGATGTCGCCCAGGCCCTGTGCCTTCTGCACGAGGGTGTCGATCGAACTGCGGTCCGAAATATCGACGGCGGCGGTGTGCGTCTGGTAGCCGGCTTCCTGCAGCGTGCTGGCGGCGGCCCGTGCATTTTCTTCGCGCAGGTCGGCCAGCAGGATCTGTTTGCCCATGCCCACGCGGCGGGCAATGGCCTGGCCAATGGCACCACTGCCAACCAGAACGATGACCTGATGTTTGACGGGGTTCATGTGGTTTTGCTCCTTGGATGCGTTGGGCTTGCCCGGAGGCAGGTCAATTGTGGATGAATGTTCCTGAACCTGCTGGGCGCCGGGGGAACATGATGGGATGCTCATGAGGGTTGTCGATGGCGGCAGTGTAGGACGCTGGCTTTGTTCTGATAAGATGGATGATCCGCAATGCATTGTTGACGCAAATTCATCAATGAACGCCCCGGGCGAACAGCCATGAAAGAAAACCTCAACGACCTGCGCGCCTTTCTCGTCGTGGCGCAGCAGGGCAGCTTCACGAAGGCCGCGCGGCAGATGGGGGTCTCGCCCTCGGCACTCAGCCACAGCATCCGGGGCGTGGAAGAACGGCTGCAGGTCAAGCTCTTCAACCGCACCACGCGCAGCGTGTCCACTACCGACGCGGGTGAGCGCCTTTATCAGCGGCTGCTGCCGCTGTTCGACGGGATCGACCGTGAGGTGGACGCACTGAGCGAGGTGCGTGATGCCGTGCGCGGCAAGGTGCGCATCAATGGCACACGCCATGTGTTCGATCACGTGCTGCGGGAACGGATTGGCCGTTTTGTGCAGACGCATCCCGAAATCGAGGTCGAGCTGGTGGGAGATTCGCGCTTCGTGGACATCGTGGCCGACCGTTTCGATTTTGGCATCCGGCTGGGCGACGATGTGGAGAAGGACATGATTGCGGTCCGGGTGTCGCCGGACATGCGCATGTGCGTGGTGGCAACGCCCGCGTATCTGACCGTACACGGTACCCCGCAGACGCCGGCCGATCTCGTCCACCACGAATGCATCCGCATGCTGCTGGCCGATGGCAGCGCACTGGTCTGGGAATTTGCCGATCCGGCCCAGCCGGGACGGGTGGTGAAGGTGCAGCCGCAGGGGCGCCTTGCCTCCAATCTGGAGGGCTGCCTGCGGTCGGCGCTGCAGCACGGCCAGGGGCTGTTGTGGACGCCGCAGGATACGGTGGCGGACCTGCTGGCAGCCGGTGAGGTGGTGCCGGTGCTGGAAGACTGGGCCATCTCCTACCCCGGTTATCACCTGTATTACCCCAATCGTCACCACCAGTCGCCGGTGTTCCGGGCAGTGGTGGCAGCGCTGCGGTATGCGGGCTGAGTGCGGTTTCCGTTTAGCCGTCTTTGGGGCTGTTTGCGCGGGAAACGCATTCGGGCTGCATGCTCAAGGGGGGACGGGCCAGAATGCCGGCATGATTGCTGAATGTGCCTCATCAGTTCATTGAGACGACCGTCGTTTATCTGTTGGCCAGCGGTTTCTACAATGGCGGAACGTTGCTGCCGCGATACCGGCAGGGTCTGATTTCTGGAGAATGGACAGATGCAGTACGTGAAGTTTGGCAATACCGGCATGGATGTGTCCCGCATTTGCCTGGGCATGATGAGCTTCGGCAAGCCGGGCAGCGAAAACGGGCTCTTTCCGTGGGCGAAGACCTTCGATGAAGGCAAGGACATCTTTCGGCGGGCCATCGATCTGGGCATCAACTACTTCGATACCGCCAATGTCTACCAGATGGGCTCCAGCGAGGAGATCACGGGCCGCTTCATCCGGGAGTTCGGCCTGAACCGGGATGAGATCGTCGTGGCCACCAAGGTGCATTTCCCGATGCGTCCGGACCGGCCCAATGGGGGCGGCTCATCGCGCAAGAACATCCTGGCCGAAATCGATCACTCGTTGCGCCGCCTGCAGCTGGATTATGTGGACGTTTACCAGATTCACCGCCTGGACCACGAAACGCCCATGGAAGAGATCATGGAAGCGCTGCATGATGTGGTGAAGAGCGGCAAGGCCCGCTACATCGGGGCCTCCACCATCTTTGCCTGGCAGCTGGAGCGGATGCAGAACATCGCCGAGCGCCACGGCTGGACGAGGTTTGCTTCCCTGCAGCCGCAGTACAACCTCATCTATCGCGAAGAGGAACGGGAAATCCTGCCGCTGTGCCGGGACAGGAAAATGGCGGTGGTGCCGTGGAGCCCGCTGGCCGGCGGCCGCTGCTCCCGTCCGTGGGGCACGCAGACCGGGCGTTCGAAAATCGATGGAGTCTCGCCGATGGTCTGGCAGTCCACCGAAGCGGTGGACAAACCGGTGGTCGACACCCTGGAGCGCGTTGCGAAGGAACGTGGCAGGTCGATGGCCCAGGAAGCGCTGGCGTGGATGCTGAGCAAGCCGGAAATCACTGCGCCCATCGTGGGGGCCACGTCCGTGAAGCACATCGAGGAAGCCGTGGCTGCACTCGACATCCGGCTGGATGAAGACGAGGTGAAGGCGCTGGAAGCGCCGTACGTGCCCCATGTGAAGACGGGGATGTTCTGACGGACTGGGGCCGATGCTGCCGTGGTGCGGCATCGGCCCCGCGATCATTCATGGCCGCGCGATGCCGATATCCATCTTCCATGCTATATGGGCAGGGCTTTATGGCTCTACGAGGAAGCGGCGAATCTCGGTAGCGACCAGCTCGTGTGGTGTTGCCGGATGCGGGTTTGCACGGCTTGCGGCGACGACTTCGTTCAGCCATGCGTTGTAATCGGCTTCTTCTTCGGCCGTGGGAAACTCGTAGATGAGCGGATCGCGAACTTTGGTAGCTGTGTTCATGAACACTCCTGCAGATGGTTCTCTGGCTGCCCGGGTACCGGGACGTTACGCCAGAACCGGATAGTCCGTATACCCATGCTCGCCGCCCCCGAACATGGTGCCGCGATCCGGCTGGTTCAGCTCCGAACCCAGTTCGAAGCGGCGCGGCAGGTCCGGGTTGGCCAGGAAGGTGGCGCCAAAGGCCACCAGGTCGGCATTGCCTGCTTCCAGCTCGGCCTCGGCCGAGTCACGCGCGTAGCCGGTGCCGGCAATCAGCGTTTTGCTGATGAGCGGGCGGAACAGCGCCAGCTCGTCGCCCTGCGGGTAGTGCGGCAGCAGCGGGAACATCGGCGCGCTTCATCAGCTCGACAAACGAGAAGTCCAGGCCGTCCAGCTCCTTCAGAAGATGGGTGTAGGTGGCCACCGGATCGTCGAACGCGATGCCGGCATACGGATGCAGCGGGCTGATCTTGATGCCCACCCGGTCACCGCCGACGGCATCGATGATCGCGCGCATAGCTTCCAGCGTGAAGCGGGCCTTGCTGGCAATGCTGCCGCCGTACTCGTCCGTGCGCTGGTTGGCGGAATCCGACAGGAACTGCTGGGGCAGGTAGCCATTGGCGGCATGAAGCTCCACGCCGTCGAAGCCGGCGCGCATGGCGTTGCTGGCGGCAGTGCCGTAGTCGGCAATCGTCTGGCGGATTTCTTCCTCCGTCATGGCGTGGGGCACTTCGAAATCCTTCGGACCCTGTGACGTGAAGTGCTGCATGCCTTCGATTTTCACGGCAGACGGTGCCGAGGGCAGTTTGCCACCCCGTTCCACCGAATGCGAGACCCGGCCCGTGTGCCCAGAGCTGGGCGTAAATGAGGCCGCCTTTGGCATGTACGGCATCGGTGACCTGCTTCCAGGCGGCAATCTGTTCCGCCGTGTAGAGGCCCGGCGTGAGCGGGCTGCCGATGGCGTCCGGCGAGATGTTGATGGCTTCCGAGATGATCAGGCCGGCCGAGGCGCGCTGCGCATAGTATTCGACTGTCAGCGGGCCGACCACGCCGCTGGTGTCGGCGCGGCTGCGGGTCATGGCGGCCATGACCATGTGGTTCTTCAGCGCGTAGGGGCCGAGGGTGGTGGGTTCGAGCAGTTTCATGTGTGTGTCCTGTTGTGTGGGCGTCGACCGTGTGCTGGATTCAGGGGCAGCTTGCGCCGGCGCGGGTTGAAGGAGGCAAGCGGTGTGGACGGACCACAGCGGCGGTGTGCCGGGGGCCTACAGTGCCAACAGTCTGGGGCTGCTGCAGCGGGTAGCTGCACAGGGGATGGGCATTGCGCTGCTGCCGGAAATTGGCGTACGCAAGGATGTGGCGGCAGGCCGGCTGCAGCGCATTCTGCCGGACTGGGCCGGCAGTACGGTTCCCGTTCATGCGCTGACGGCCACGCGGCTGCTGCCGGCCAGAACCCGGGCGTTCATCGATTTCATGAAGGAAAACGCGCAGAATCCTGACTGATTCAGAAAGCAGTCATCTGGGCTGAAGTGGCGGATCAGCAACTGGCCGACGGTCCATGAATCCTTTCAGGAGCAGCGCTTGCCATCGTAGGAGTTTCGTTGTCCGGGACGCTTTCTGCTGGAGCAGGTGGCTGTGTTCCTGCCTGGTGCGCTGGTGGTATGGGCTGTGGATGATGCCGGCAATGGCCGGCTGGTGCTTTTGGTTACGGCCGTCACGACGGTGGCGATGGTCGCGAGCATTGTCCGTTTTGAGCGCCGATACGTTGCCGCTCAGCCCGGCAGTGCATCATAGTCGGCCATGGGCACCGCTTCGAAGAACTCGGTGGCCCCGGCCGTGATGGCCACGTGGCTGAACCAGCTGTCTTTCGTGGCGCCGTGCCAGTTCTTCACGCCTTTGGGTGTGATGACCACATCGCCTGGTTTCATCGCCCGGGCTGGCTGGCCTTCTTCCTGATACCACCCTTCGCCCGCAACGGCGATCAGGATCTGGTAACCATCGGTATGCACATGCCAGTTGTTGCGACAGCCCGGCTCGAAGCTGACATTGGCCACGGCAACCGGGATGTCCGGATTGGCAGCCAGCATGCTCAGGTAGCTTTGTCCCACGAAGGAGCGGGCGTATTTGTCGTTCTTCTCGCCAAACGGGAATATGCCGTGTTTGACCTGTTGCTCGCTGTTCATGGCGGTGTTGTCGTTCATGGCTGTTCCTCCTTGTCCGTATAGATCTGTTTGGCCAGATTGAAGGCCGACCAGGCTTTGGGCCAGCCCACGTAGAAGGCCAGATGGGTAATGACCTCGGCAATTTCTGCCTGGGTGATGCCATTTTGCCTGCCGATGCGCAGGTGGGCGGGGAGCTGTTCGAAATTGCCGCCCGAAATCAGTGCGGAAATGGTGATGAGACTGCGCGTGCGGGGCGCCAGCTCCTGCTCGCGCGACCAGACCTGTCCGAACAGGATATCATCGTTCAGTTCGGCGAACTTGGGGCGAAGTCACCCAGCCGGTCGCGGCCAGCCGTTTGTTTCTGGGACATGAGGCTTTCCTCCATGGGATTGGGGAGCTGGGCTTGCAGATGTTTCTGGGTGCCCGCTTCGCTTTTGGGTTGCAACGGGTCTCCACAGGTTGCCTGTGGACGCTCGCCGGATATACGGGGCAAGATAGCATGAGCTTCGGCCCGTATCCATTGATGTCACTTCAGTCTGGACAGCCATTGCCGGACCTGTGCGCGGCTTTCCTCGGCTTTTGTGCCTTCCATGACGAACAGGATGCCATCGCGCTCGCGCCCGCCCTGAAGGGACAGACCCGGAGTCACACGACAGCCCTTGCACAGGTGATTGATCTCCTCGAAGCCGCTGCCCACGCCGTAGCCGGCATGCGTGTTGAACGGCGCCACGGTCTTGCCCTTCAGATCATGGCTGGCCAGAAAGCTGCGGACTGGTGGCGGCAGCTGCATGCCCCAGGTGGGAAAACCGATGAATACCCGGTTGAACTGCTGCAGGTTGTCGATGCGGGTTCTGAGAGGAGGCAGATAGCCGCTTTCATCCTCCATCTGCACCTGCGCTACGGTGGCCCGATAATTTTCGGGGTAGGGCTTCTGCAGTTCCAGGGCCACCAGTTCTCCGCCAGTTTCCGTCTGGATCATGCGTGCCACGGCCTCGGTGTTGTGGCTGCGGCTCAGGTAGACGATCAGATCTTTGGCAAAGGCCGATGGCATGACGAATACGGAACAGCCCAGGGCAACGAGGACGCCGCACAGCATGGAAGCCGTGCGGCTGATGAAGCTGGCGTTGAAGGGCTTTCTCATCGGTCGAGCTTTTTCGTGTGCAGCCAGCTGGCCAGATGGTCGGCAACCTCGACGTTGTTCAGGTCGGCCATGGGAAAATGGGTGTTGCCCCGAATGCCCGCGTCGGGCAGGTGAACGACGGTGGCGTCGCCTCCGTGCCGGTTCACGACATCTGCCCACTGCCGGGCCAGGGCCAGGCGGATGCGCCACTGGTCCTCTCCCTGAACATCGGAGGGCTTGTCCCTGATGTTGTCACCAAAGTAGATGACGATGGGCATTTTCGTCAGGTGCGCGAAGTCTTCACGACTGACACGGGCGGGCGGAATGTCGCCAAACTTGCTCTGGATGGTGGGCGGTACTTCGCCTTCGGGGAAGGGGAAGTTTCCGGGCTCGTAGGCGACGATGGTCCTCACGTGTTTCGGGCTCTTGATGCCGGCGAACCAGCCGACGATGCCCCCCTGTGAATGGGTGACCAGCACGCCATCGCCAATGCGGTCGAACAGGGCCTGCAGACTGTCGGAAATGACGCCCGTGTCGAAGGGGGCCGTGTTGGGAGTCATCTGCCGGAAGAACTGGTCCAGCGATGCGCTGTCCTGCGGGAAGGCCACCCCCTTGAAGAAGTTGGGCCAGACGCCGATGCGGAACTGCGCAAACCAGAACTGGTCATCGGGTGTGGCGGGAACGGTGCCATCCACCGTACTGCGACCGGACCAGCCGCGGCGGGGCTGATCCACCAGATAGACCGGATAGCGTTTGCGCAGAAAGATGTTCTGGAAGCCCTCGCGGCCATCCGGTGTGGTCTGCCAGGTACGCATGGACTGGCCGGCGCCGTGCAGGAAGACGAGCGGCAGCTTTCGGGGCTCTGCGGGTATCTGGTAGAACACGGTGGCGTGATCGCCATGCAGGGTCTGGCCGCCGGCCTCGATGGATGCCCGGAAAACGTCCATGAAATCGTTGCCCGATTTGCCTTTGACGATGTCCGGTGTGCCGGTGTAGGTGCCCGGGCTGGTGACGACCTTGCCGCCTGTGGCAAAGCTGCCTTGTTCTTCGATGATCAGGGGAGAAGCCATGGACGCTCCGGAAAGGGTGGCTGCCAGCAGGGCGGCAGTGAGTTTCAGCCGAGTTTTCATGGGGTGATTTCAGGGTGGGTGGATCGGGTATCGGGGCCGTCCAGCACGCGCTGTGCCTTGCCCCTGATTCACCGGTTATCGCAGGTTCCGGTCGAAGAAATCCGTCAGCTTTTCACTGATCTGCTTCACGTACTCGGGCTTCCAGTAGGTTTCGATGTGGGTGGCGCCGGGTACCCTGAACAGTTCCTTGTTATCCGTACCGGTGGCGTTGGCGAACACTTCCTCGGTCATGTAGAGCGAGTCGGCCTTTTCGCCGGCAATCATCAGCAGTGGCTGGTTGATCAGGTCGACGTTGGTGTTCACGTCGAATTCCATCAGGTCGGCCAGGCTGCTGACGGTGCTGTTGGTTTTCGAGTTCGGGTGATAGTGGGTGTCGGCGTAGTATTCGTAGCCCTGCCGGTACAGGTCCACCTCGATGGCGGCTACCTGCTCGGGCGTCATGCCGGCGCCGAATTCGGGGGTGTACTGCACTTCGCCGGTGCGCGCTTCGAGGGTACGGGCCTCGGCGGCCCTGGCCAGGCGTTCCTGAATGGAGTCCTTCTGGCTGCGCATGTAGCCATTGCGCCGGGCATCCCCGGTGTTGAACATGCTGATGGTGGCGATGGACCGAAAACGCTTGTCGGTTTGCGCGGCCTTGATGGAATAGCCGCCACCGCCGCAAACTCCCAGCAGGCCCAGACGGCTGGCATCGGCTCCGGCGTACTGGGTGATGAAATCGGCTGCTGCGCGGATGTCCTCGATGCGGTTCTGCGGCTTGTCGGTGTAGCGTGGCGTGCCGCCGCTGCCGCCCTGATATGCAGCGTCGAAGGCGATGGTGATATAACCCTGCTCGGCAAGCTTCTGGGCATAAAGACCCGAGACCTGCTCCTTCACGCCCCCGTTGGGGTGGGCCACCACGATGACGGGGTATTTCTTTTGGGGGTCGTAACCGGCAGGTGTGTAGACATTGGCCACCACATTGATACCGGTCTGGTGCTGGGTGTATTTCACCGGATGGATGTTTACCTTGCCGGGCTCGTTTGCCGTGATGGCATCGGCATAGGTGAGGGTGAAGGGGTTGTTCTGGTAGTTTGCAGCCATGGCTGTACTCCCCAGGGTTGCAGTCAGAAGAAAGGATGAAAGGATGGCCTTGGAACGGCTGAACATGTGCACGGGCCAGTGTGAGTGGACGGGGCGTGCATTTTGTTGTCGCTGCACCCTGCGGGACAAGCCCCAGAGCAGGGTTGCCGTCGTGAAAAAATATCATCGGCCGAAGGCCGGGCTGCTGGTTTCCTGTCGCACCGTGATGTCATGGCGCGCCAGCGAGCGCCTGTGATTCCGGGCGCAAATAGTGGATCAGCGTCTGTGCTGCAAGTGTCCGGTGCCGGTTTCTGGGGTAGTACAGCGCCATGGGCGGATAGGTGAACCGCTGCTCATGCAGGATTTCGGTGAGCAGGCCCTGGTGGATTTCCGCCTCCACGGCGTATCGTGGAATCCACGCAATGCCCAGTCCATCCAGGGCGGCCTGTTTGACCATGGTGGTGTTGTTGAAGCTCAGCGAGGCGGGTACCGTGACGCGGATGAGCTGGCCCTCCTGGATGAACTCCCATGCGGTGATGCGACTGAAGGCGTCGAAGGCCGGCACGATGCAGCGGTGGCGGGTCAGTTCCTGCGGCGAAGTTGGCAGCCCGAAGCGGCTGAAGTAGTCGTCGGATGCCACCACGGCCATCGGGCGTTCGCCGGACAGCTGGAGGGCCACCATGTCCTGGGCGACGTGGTTGATGGGCCGTACCCCGAAGTCGAAACCTTCGGTGACCATGTCCACCATGTTGTTGTCGATGATCACCTCGATGTTCACGTCCGGGTGGTCGCGCAGAAAACGCCGTATGCCGGGGTACAGAAAGTGCCAGGCTGGGTTTTCTGCGCTGTTGATGCGCAACCGGCCGGTGACGGTCTGGCTGAAGTCGTCCAGTGCATCGACGCCGCGCTGGATGCTGTCGAACATGGGGGCGATGTGCTCGAACAGCTGCTGGCCCGCCTCGGTGGGAGACATGGCCCGTGTCGTGCGGTTGATCAGCCGGATGCCCAGCCGCCGTTCCAGCTCGGCCATGCAGTGACTGAGTGCCGAGGGCTGGACGTTCAGCACCCGGGCGGCCCGGCTGTAGTTACCCTGCCGGATGACCTGGGTGAAGGCGTAGAGATCGTTGAAATTCCGGTTGTCAGTCATGCGCCGCGGGTGAGGGAGCGTTCAGATCCCGGGAAGGGCCACGCATTATGGCATGCAGGGCCGGCGGTGCATCTGGCCGGACGGAACCAACAGCTGTGAGAAAAACTCAGGACTATCTGCTCAGCATGCCCTGGATCGCCCGGTCCAGGTCCTGACGGTACTGTTCGCTTTCTGCACTGTCGGGGACGACGGATTCGAACGCGTGCACACGGCCGGCGACGACCTCCAGCTGCGCGGGTACGCTGGCGGTGGCCGACGCCATGCTGGATCGTCTGCTGCCACAGGCGCGGCGGATTGTGCTCAAGGGGGAGTCACTGCCCGCTGCGCGGGCACGGAAAACGCCTCCATCTGCCAATCAGAGCTGACGCTTTCCCGGAGGCAATGGGGGGCTGAAAGGCCCCCCGGATCAGGCAATCGTACAATTTGCCTGGCAGGCAATGTCTCTGACCACTCGACATCGGTCACGATGACTGGACTGGGCGGTCACGATGCCGGAATCGCTGGTCACGATCATCGGAATATGCACACTTTTCGACCTTCCGTCTCTACCCAAAACAGGCTATCCGTGGCATAGTGAATAGCTCACTCCATGCCCCCATCATGACAACACAAACCATATTTGATCCGCTCCTGTCCAGCTACGACAGCGCAGAAGAGGAAGCCGAACACACCGCCTGGCTGCGTGCCAAGCTGCAGGCGAGCATCGATGACCCACGCCCATCGATCACGCACGAAGAGGTGGAACGACGAATGACCCTGCGTCTGGCCCGCCTTTACGAGCAGCACGCAGCCAAAGAGTCATCCTGATGTGGACGGTCATCTGGCGTGAATACATGGCCAGCGTACCGGGTTCATGGCTAACCGAGGTGGTGATGTTGTGCGTGCCCACCCTGTCGTAATCGGCGATCTGTCCCGGCTGGATGCCCAGTTCGAAGATGTTGAAGATGGGGGGCGTGCCGGCTGCAGGGGCGGCGCCGGACGTGTGGGAGGCGTCGGGCGTGGGGGCGGCCTGGAGATTCATGGTGATCAGGCTCGCCATCGCGAGCGCGGCTTTTTTGAACAGATTCATGCGTGCCTGTCGGGAATGGGATTCGTGAACTCGCGTGCTGCTGGGGGCTGCAGGCCGGCAGGGAGGAGGCGAACGCGCGGACAGCATGGGTTGCGTACCAGCCGGATGCCGACAGGGATACGTGGAGAATGCGGGGTGAGGTCAGAGCTTGAGCAGCCGTTCGGCATTGCCGTGCGCAATCATCGCCTTTTCGGTGTCGGGGACGGGCAGGCTGTCGATGAACGCGCGGGCGCCGTCGAGGCTCTGGTAGGGGTAGTCCAGCGAGTACAGGATGCGCTCTGCGCCCATCAGGTCGTGGATGAAGCGGAAATGCGGCAGCGTCAGCATGCCACTGGGGGTGACCCAGACCTGTTCGCGGAAGGTCTGGGTGATGCTGCGGGCAAGGCCCGAGGCTTCCTGCGGAATGCTGTCGTCCAGCCGCTGCAGATAGAAAGGCAGCATTTCGCCCCAGTGACCGCTGATGACCTGCAGCTTCGGGTTGCGGTCGAATGCGCCGGACAGGATGAGGCGCAGCAGATGGATGCCGGCCTCGTTGTGCCAGCCCCAGCCGAACATGGACAGCCGCGCCGTCAGTTCGGCTGAAAACCCGCCGTAGTATGCCTGCTGCACGGCAGGCACCGGAATACCGGGGTGCAGATACAGCGGTACGTCCAGGGCATCGAAGGCGGCCAGCAGTCCGGCATACTCCGGTGCATCCAGAAAACCTTCGGCGGGGCGGTCGTTGATGAGTGCACCCTTCAGTCCCAGCTGCTGCACGGCGCGCTCCAGTTCCTTCACGGCCAGTGCGGGCTGGCTCCATGGCAGGGTGGCAAAGGCCGCAAATCGGGTGGGGCGGGCGGCTACCGTGGCGGCCAGCCGGTCATTGGCCGCCTGCGCCAGCGACAGTTCCTGCTCCGCCGGGGCAAATTGCGGAAAGCCCCCCAGCGACAGCACCTGCATGTCCACGCCGGCTGCGTCCATGTCGGCCAGGCGCTCCTGCTCCCAGTCCATGCCCTTGCGGGTGGAATCGGTATTGGCAATGACCTGCGGGCGGCTGCGGTCCGGGTTGTTGCCGTCCTTCACGGTGCTGCCCCAGCCGGGCAGGAAGGGGGCTGCCTTCAGGGCAGCGGGCATGGAAGCCCCGGCCGTGGCCGGGTCGAGGACGTGTTCTTCGAGGCAGATGAGTTTCATGGGAGAAGCAGACGGTTGATCAGACTTCCTGCCGGGTCGGCCGGAAGATGATTTCGTTCACGTCCACGTCTTCGGGCTGGCTGATGGCAAACAGCACGCAGCGGGCAAAGCTGGAGGCCGGAATTTCGTTTTTCTCGTAGAAATTCTGCATGGCACCCGAGGCCATTTCGGAGGAGGAACCGTGCTTCAGTTCGCTGGCCACGGCACCGGGTGACAGGATGGTGGAGCGGATGTTGTAGGGCTTGACTTCCTTGCGCATCGACTCGGAAATGGCGCGCACGGCCGTCTTGCTGGCGGAGTAGACGGCGCAGAGCGGCCCCCAGACGTGACCGGCCACGGAGGAGACGTTGATGATCTGGCCGCTCTTCTGTGCTTTCATGGTGGGGAGCACGGCGGCGATGCCGTACAGCACGCCCTTGATGTTGATGTCGATGATCTGGTTCCACTCATCGACCTTCAGCTCTTCCAGCAGTGACAGCGGCATGACACCGGCATTGTTGAGCAGCACGTCGATGCGGCCGTAGAGCTTGAGCGCCCGGTCGGCCAGGGCCTGTACCTGTTTCAGGTCGGCCACGTCGGTCTGCACGCAATGGTCGTGGCCGATGCCCAGTTCGTCGGCCAGCGCATGCAGACGATCCAGACGGCGGGCGCCCAGAATGACCCTGGCCCCGGCCTTGACCAGGTGACGGGCGGTTTCGGCGCCCAGGCCCGACGAGGCACCGGTGATGATGACAACCTTGTTCTGTACGTTTTCCATGAGTATTCCGTGTGGTGGTGGGAGTAAGGGACGGACGCCGGCCCTCATGCAGGGGCTGGTGCCGGCCATCATGCTGGCAGGGCCAGACGCTGGCCTGCTTGTGCTGAGGCCGGTGCCCGGCCTGCATGCCGTTCCTGTGGCCGCTGGAAGCGGGGATGTTCTGGCGCGCTTGTGTGGCGGCCGGGAGTGAGGATACTTCGGCGAGGTCATGTGCCGGGAGGATGGCGCCGAAGATGATGGGGGGATTATGGGCGTTCGATTGCCTGAAGCCAATTTACCCTGTCTTCAAGCACTGTTAGCGTCAGGGAAACAATGGAGGGTCTTGTCCAGCCCTGATGGGGCCTGCTCCATCGGGCGCATGTGACGGAGGCTGTTTGTTTCCCTGGGGGAAATCATGAATTTCTGTTTCCTGAATCTGTCCGGAATGCGCGAAATCCTAGAATGTCAGCCTTTTCCGCAAGGCGGGTCGCGTGTTGCCATGGTCCGGTGGCTTGCGGCAGGGCCTGTCGGGGATGTACAGGCCCATGACATGCTCCGCGCCCGGCTTTTCCGGTCGGGGCGTTCGCCCTCCATTGTCATGAACAACGCTCTCTACAACCAGATCCGCATCTTCCAGGCCATTGCGCAGGAAGGAGGCATTACGGCTGCGTCGCGCAAGCTGGAGATCACTCCACCCTCGGTGAGCAAGGCACTGAAGCTGCTGGAGCAGCAGGTGGGGTTGCCGCTGTTTCTGCGTTCGACACGGCGGGTGGAGCTGACCGATGCGGGCCGGGCGCTGCTGGAACGCACGACCGACGCGGTACAGTCGTTGCAGTGGGCGGTGGAAAGCGTGCGCAGCAGCAACATGGCGCCCGCGGGGCTGGTGCGGGTGACGATGTCGCGCTTTGCCTATCAGTTGATCTTCCGCCCGTTGATGGCTGAATTCTGCCGACAGCATCCGCAGGTGCAGCTGGAGCTGTCCATCTACGATGGCACCATCCACATTCTGGACGAGGGCTTCGATCTGGGCATCCGCTTTGGCAACACGCTGGAGGATGGGGTGGTGGCGCGCCGGCTGCTGGCGCCGTTCCGGGAGGGGCTGTATGTGTCGCAGGCGTATGTGGACCGGCACGGGGTGCCACAGCGGCCTCGGGACCTGCACCGGCATGTGCTGATCGGTTACCGGTTCATCACGGCCAACCGCGTGCTGCCGCTGATCCTGCAGGAGGACGGACAGGACCTGACGGTGGAGATGCCCTTCCAGCTGATGAGCAACGACATCGAGGTGATGGCTGACGGCATCCGCGACGGGCTGGGCATTGGCCGGATTTTCGAGCCCATCCGGGCACTGCAGCCTGATCGCGACAGTTTTTTGCCGGTGCTGGAGCGCTGGTGGAAGACGTATCCCGGCGTGTATCTGTACCACCTGCAGCATGCGCAGAAGCAGCGGCGGGTGCAGGCACTGATCGATTTTCTGGTGGCGAGGCTGACGGTGTGAACGGCGTGGCAATGTCATCTGCCGGATGGCCGTGGCATTTCCAGATTATTCGGTGATACCCCATTCAGTGGTACGGTCACGAATCATGACGTGTGCAATGATGCGGTGCGAACCGCGAACCGCGAACCGCGAACCTCGGGCTGAGGGCTGAGGGCTGAGGGCTGAGGGCTGAGGGCTGGGGGCTGAGGGCTGTGTGGGCTGTTGGGCTGTGGGTTGAGTGCGGGGATGGGGTGCCGCATAATGACAGGCTGGGAAACCTTTCGCGAGACCATCGTTCATGAAATCCACCCCCCTGTATGCCACACTGGCCAGCGGCGCACTGCTGCTGGGTACGCCGTTCACCCAGGTGCTTGCCGCTGATGCCGACCCGGCGCAGCAATGCGCAGCGCTCAGGGATGTGCCGCTCTATCACACCACCCTCACGCGTGCCGAATGGGTGGCCGATGGCACCATTGCGGCTGATCCCAACTCGGCCTTCACGGGCACCACGGTGCGTGATGTGAAGGCGGGGCCGCATTGTCTTGTGCAGGGCGAGATCGAGCCGCGCACCGGGGTGGATGGCAAGCACTATGGCATCAACTTCCAGCTGCGCCTGCCGAAGGACTGGAATGGCAAGTTTCTGTTCCAGGGTGGTGGCGGTGCCAACGGGTTTGTGGCACCTGCGCTGGGCAGCATTCCGGTACAGGCCAGCTCGGCCACGCCGGCGCTGCTGCGAGGCTATGCGGTGGTGAGCATGGACAGTGGTCATCAGGGCACCACGCCCAACCTGCCGGCGGTGTTCGATGTGGCCTTCGCGGCCGATCAGCAGGCACGGCTGGATTATGCCTATGCCGCCATCGGCAAGGTAACGGAACGGGCCAAGCAGCTGGTGCAGGCCAACTACCGGTCGGCGCCGAAGCACAGCTACTACATGGGCTGCTCGACCGGCGGACGTGAATCGATGATTGCAGCGCAGCGTTATCCGAACGAATTCGACGGGGTGGTGGTGGGCAATGCGGCCTTCCGGCTGTCGCGTGCCACGCTGGGCGCCACCTGGACCTATCAGCATCTGATGGCGGCGGCTCCAAAGAATGCGCAGGGACAGAAGATTCTGGCCAACGCACTGTCGCAGAAGGATCTGGACGCCGTGGTCAAGGGGGTGCTGAAGCGCTGTGATGCGAAGGATGGCGTGGCCGATGGCATCGTCAATGTCTGGGAATCGTGCGACTTCAAACCGGAGATGGTGCAGAAGGAAATCGGTGCGAAGAAGGTGGCGCTGCTGAAGGCCATTTTCGGCGGGGCGAAGAACAGCCGTGGTGAGGCGTTGTATGCTGGCTTTCCGTTCGATACGGCCCTGACCGAGACGAGCTGGCGCGAGTGGTGGCTGGGTACGGATGCCTCGGTACCAGTCAATACGTCCAACAACATCCTGACCATTCCGCTGCTGACCCACTACTTCATGCAGCCGTACAGCACCACACGTGACGCGCTGAAGTTCGACTTCGACCGCGACGTGGCCAGCACGCTGAACACCCGCGGGCTGAACGATGGCGACAGCCCCAATCTGAAGACCTTCAAGGCCAACGGAGGACGGATGATCATTTTCGACGGGGCGTCCGACCCGATCTTCTCGGCCTTCGACCAGCGTGACTGGTACCGGGCCATGCACGAGACGACGGGTGATGCCCAGTCGTTTGCGCGCCTGTTCATCGTGCCGGGCATGACACACTGCGGTGGCGGCAGGGCACTGGACGATTTCGATCCGCTGACGGCGCTGGAGCAGTGGCGGGAAGAGGGCAAGGCGCCGGCGCACCTGCTGGCGAAGGGTGAGGCCTTCCCGGGCAAGTCGCAGCCGATCTGCGCGTATCCGACCGTGGCTACCTATGTGGGGGGTGATGTGAACCGGGTCGAAAGCTATGCCTGCAAGTGAGTCTTTGGGGCAGCGTGGTGCATGGCCTTCCATGATTCTTCAACCCGTCGATGCAGAGCAATCAATAAATGAACCTGAAAAAACGTTTTTCTTCCTCCTTTCTGACGCTGGCCGTGGGTCCGGCCCTGCTGGCGCTTTCCGCCTGCTCGACTGTGGGTGATGCAGGCGACCGGCAGGGTGCTGCCGCTTCTTCCCTCGGACAGGGTACGGCGCAGGCACAGGCCGTGACGCAGAAACAGAACACGACACAGGAGCAGAACATGAACTTTCCCAAAGGCTTTCAGAACTTTTACAAGAGTGACAGGGTCAGCATCGGGCGGGTGAGCTTCAGGAATCCGTACGGTATCGAGATCGTCGGCAATCTGGTGCTGCCGAAGTCGTTCGACCGTACTGCCGGCAAGGCAAAGGCCATCGTGATCGGCCATCCGCTGGGGGCAGTGAAGGAGCAGTCGTCGATGCTGTATGCGCAGGTGCTGGCCGAGCAGGGCTTTGCCACGCTGGCCATCGACCTGCCGTTCTGGGGCGAGAGTGGCGGCCAGCCGCGCCAGGCCGTGGAACCGACGATGTATTCGGACGCGTTCAGCTCGGCCGTAGACTACCTGAGCGCGCAGCCGTTCATCGATGCGAAGAACATCGCGGTGCTGGGCATCTGCGCCAGCGGCGGCTATGTGCTGGATACGGTGAAGATCGATCCACGCATCAAGGCCATTGCCACGGTGGCCATGGTGGATATGGGAACGGTGACACGCGGTCTGGTGGCCGAGCCGAAGGCGCGTGCCGATGTGCTGGGTCAGGCAGCACAGCAGCGTGAGGTGGAATTCAGGGGTGGCGCGCCACGCTATACCGGTGGCACCGTGACGGAACTGAAGGCCGATACGGATGCGCTGCAGCGCGAGTTCTATGCTTTCTACCGCACGCCACGGGGCGAGTTCACGCCAAAGGGGGTCAGCCCGAAAACCACGACGATGCCGGTACTGTCGACCAATGCGAAGTTCATCAACTTCTACCCGATGAACGACCTGAACACCGTGTCACCCCGGCCGATGCTGTTCATTACGGGCGATGTGGCACCGTCACGGGTGTTCAGCGAGGCAGCCTACCAGGCCGCGGCCGAGCCGAAGGAGCTGTACTACGTGAAGGGTGCGAACCACACCGACATGTATGACAACGCTGACCGGATTCCGTTTGGCAAGCTGGTGGGGTTCTATCGGCAGCATCTGCAGTGAATGCTGCGCTCCTGCCGCGGCAGGGCGCTTCCTGGCCTGGCGCTGCCTGATTGGTGGCGTACCCGGCAGGGATGCGAAGCGATGACTGCTGCGCGGCATGTCATCGCTTGCTGATGATGGGTGGTATGGACCGGCAGGGCCGTTTCGTGCCACCCGTCTGTTTCTGGTGAGCGGGATGGGATGATGTCCCGATAGCCACTAATTTCTATTCAAGAAATAATAAAATTCTATATTGTAAATTTACGCGGAATGATCTGATCCCTAGAATGCCTTTCATCGAACGACGGGCCGGACGCGGGCACGGATTCCGGCATGCAGCCGGGCCGGTGCACATGACGGGGCCATCCGGGGGGGCGGCACGCTTCCCGGTGCGCAGGTCCGGTTCGCCCGGTGGCAATGGGTGCCCCGGGCACCCCCCTCCGATACACAGGTACGATCATGATGAAACGGCAATTCCTCAAAACCACCCTGATGGCCGCCGCCCTGGCCGCCACGTTCAGCACCTCGGCCATGGCCGACATCCGCGTGAAACCGATGAAAGGAGTTCAGAGAGTGAAAGTGACACAGCAATGGGACAAGACCTTCCCGCAGAGCAGCCAGGTGGAGCACCAGAAGGTGCAGTTCCGCAACCGCTACGGCATCACGGTGGTGGGCGACCTTTACATGCCGAAAGGTGCAAAGGGCAAACTGCCGGCGCTGGTGCTGAGTGGCCCGTTTGGTGCCGTGAAGGAGCAGTCCAGCGGCCTGCACGCGCAGGAGATGGCCAAACGCGGCTTCGTGGCGCTGGCCTTCGATCCGTCCTTTACCGGTGAGAGTGGCGGCGAGGTGCGGGATGTGGCTTCGCCCGACATCTTTACCGAGGATTTCAGCGCCGCGGTGGACTATCTGGGCCTGCAGTCCTTCGTGGACCGCGAGCGGATCGGTGTGCTGGCCATCTGCGGGCTGACTGGCATGGGCATCACGGCGGCTACGGCGGACTCGCGCATCAAGTCGGTGGCGGTGACGGCCATGTACGACATGCCGCGCAGCATGAGCAAGGGATATCAGGACTACTACACACCGGAACAGCGGGAAAAACTGGTGGACCACATCAGCCAGCAGCGCTGGAAGGATGCGGAGAACGGTACCTTTGCTCCGGGCTGGCACGAGCTGGGCTTTGACGACAAGGGCAACGTGATGACCGGCCCGACGCTGTTCCCGAAGGAAGGCAAGCTGCCGGAAGGAATGCCGGAATTCGTCTACCGCTTCTTCGACTACTACAAGACGCCGCGTGGCTACCACCCGCGTTCGATCAATTCGAACGGCGCCTGGACGGCCACCACGCCGATGGCCTTCTTCGCGTTCAACCTGATGGACAACCTGGACAAATACCACCGGCCGCTGCTGCTGGTGACGGGCGACCGGGCACATTCGCGCTACTACTCGGAAACGGTGTACGAGAAGGCCAACCAGCCGAAGGAGCTGGTGGTGGTGAAGGATGCCGACCATGTGGACCTGTACGACAACCGCGAGAAAATCCCGTTCGACAGGTTCGGGCAGTTTTTCAATGAAACCCTGAAGTGATGGGTATGCACTGACGCTGCGGCCTTGCCCGGTCTGCCCCCTGTGCAATGGCCGGGTGCACCAGGGGCAGGCAGCGATGATGGTCATGATGCCGGGAGAGACCCCGGGTCATGGCCGTTTTTTATGTCGTGACCGGCTGGGGGCAGGCAGCCGTTCCTGCAGCAGTTTGGCCAGGGTGTCGAACACTACGTTCACGCGCAGCGGCGTGACGGTGCGATGGGGGCGGTAGACGTAGACGGGCCAGGCGGTGCGGGCCAGGTCGGGCAGCAGTTCCACCAGTTCGCCGCTGTCCAGATACGGGCGGCACAGCCAGTCGAGCAGCAGCACGGCCGCCTTGCCCGCGCGGGCAATCTGTAGCTGGGTGCTGATTTCGTTGGAAATGCAGACGGGCCTGCGGGGCAGGAACTGCAGTTCACGGTTGAGGTACCAGTTCTGCGGCCGGCCGGTGTTGGCGTCGATGCTGGCGGCCAGTGGCCAGTGCTGCTGCATGGCCTGCCAGTCTGCTGGCTGGCCATGCCTTTTCGCCAGCGCCGGGGTGGCCACGATGTGTTCCCGCACCTCACCCACCTTGCGCACGATGAAGCGGTTGTCGGCCGGCATGCCGATGCGCACGCCCAGGTCGATCTGCTGGTCCACCACGTTCAGGCGGGCCGTGTCCTTGCGCCAGTCGATCACCAGATCGGGATAGGGCTGCAGCCGTTCCAGCAGGGTGTGCAGGAAGGTGTCTTCATCCGGCAGATCGGGGACGGTCACGCGGACCAGGCCGGCCACCTCCTCGGCCTGCTGTTTTTTGCCAGGCGTGAACAGGCGTTCGCTGTCTTCCAGCAGCTGAATGGCCTGTGGCAGGAACTGCTGGCCGAATTCCGTGAGATTGACCTGCCGGGTGTTGCGCTGGAAGAGTGGCTCACCCAGCCAGGCTTCCAGTTCGGCGATCACCCGGCTGACCACCGGCGGCGATACGGCCAGGCGGCTGGCGGTTTCCTTGAACTGCAGGGTCTCGGCCAGGGAGCAGAAGACTTTCAGGGCTTCGAGGCGGTTGTTCATGGCTGTGCGGGGGAGGGCCTGCCGGCGGGGAAGAAGCGGCGTACACTGCCTGGCTGCGCGCCAGGCTCCAGGCGAGCACCGATGATCCGCGCTCATCGATCCCGCACGAGGAGGTGATGGCCGGGATGCGCGAACGCATCGCTCGAATCAAGGCACGCAAGAGCATGCAAAGTGCCTGAGCCGCTGCACATTTCATGGCGTCCGGCAGCCCGGGAATACCTGGCCGCCATCATTGACCGTTTTTGCGGCGTGAAAGGGATACGCAAGAGAAAAGATGCAACGCCCATCGCAGTGTGTGGTTCCGCGATGGGCGTTGTTCGATGTCTGCCGGAATCTGCGCAGCTTACCGGCAGGTAAAGCTGTTCAGCTTCCCGGGAATGCCCCCCGTGTAAGTGGCCACTTTCGGCCAGGCGCAGAGCGGCATCTGCTTGTTGGGGAAGGCCTTGCCCTGGGCGACGAGGTAGTCGGGGGCGCGGTCGTTGTTGTGCCAGTTTTCCAGTGCGGTGAGCGGGTCGAAGTCATTGAAGGCGTTGCCGCCGCCGCAGTGGTTCATGCCCGGCACCATGAAGAGGCGGGAGAAGTCCTGGGCCTTCGGGGTGTCGGCCTGCATCTGTTTGAACCAGTTGCGCTGGTCCATGGCGGAAAAGACCGGGTCGGATACGCCGGTGATGACGATCAGCTTGCCACCGTTCTTGCGGAAGGTGGAGAGGTCCGTACTGATGGCGTCGTTGAGGGCGCCGGTCTGGTAGGTTTTGGGGGTGTCGCGGTCGAAATCGAACTTCGAAAGGTCGAAGGCCGGGTTGAACGGCGTCATGAAATACTGGGTGAGCGAACCACCGCCGAGGATGACGTTGTTGGCATTGGGCTTGGCCGTTTGCGAGTCGCCCAGCTTCCACTGGCGCCAGTTGGGCTGGTTGATGCCGCTGTCGTAGAACCAGCCGCTGTAGATGGGTTCGCCGTGGCTGTTCTTCGCGCCGCCGAAGATGGCTTTCAGCGCTTTCACCTTGGTGGCGGGCAGGCACTGGGGCAGAGGTGCGTCATTGGCTGCAGTTTGTGAGTCAGCGCTTGCTTTTGATGTGTCAGCGCTGGAACCGGTAGTGCTGTTGTTGTGCTGGCGGGTGGGGCTTTTTGGGCCAGTGGCAGTGCCGCCGTGCGGGGAGGTGTGTGCGTTTCCGCCCGCCTGTGTGGCTGGTGCGGTCTTGAGGTTGTCGGCGAGGCTGCCGGTGGGGTTGTCGGCTGCACACTGCAGGACGGCGGGGTCGAAATCACAGCGTTCCCAGGCGTTGATCACGCCATCCTTGAGGCCATCCTTCGCATCACAGCGTTCGGTGACGGCCCGGGAGACGAGGTCCAGGTCCTGCTGGGTCAGCGCGTTGGCGAGGATCTTCTGGCCGTGGGCATTGGCAGGGGCGATGGCCATCAGCTGGCGGGTGTCCCACACCTCGGCCACGGCGGCACGCGAGAGGCGAAAGCCCGGGTTGGCGGCAATGACGCCGTCGAACTCCAGTGGGTAGCGCTGGGCGGTGATCATGGCTTCACGGCCACCGTTGGAGCAGCCCATGAAGTAGCTGTGCCGGGGGCTGGCCTGGTAGAACTGCACGACCAGTTTTTTGGCCACCGCCGTGACCTTGCCGGTGGACTGGTAGGCAAAGTCCAGTCGCGCCTGCTGGTCGGCGCCGAAGTCCGGTGTGGGGGTGGGGTGGCCGCCGTCCATGGATACGACGGCATAGCCGCGCTTGAGCGCCGGGGTGGCCGTGGTCTGCTGGAAGGGGATGTTGCCCACGGCAGGTGCCACGAAGCCATCGACGCCACCGCCACCCTGGAAGAGGAAGGCCTTGTTCCATTGTTCCGGCAGGCGCAGCTGGAAGCGCGTGCCGTAGTGCTTGCCGTCGGCTCCGGTGCGGGCACCGATCTCGCCCTCGATGACACAGTGAGCGCCCACTTGCTGGGATGCGGCCTGTCCGCCGGTGAAGGCGGCCATGCTGTCGGCTTCGATGCCGCCCGTGGACCAGCTGGTGCTGGTGATGCGGGTGCCGGCAATGTGCATGCTCTTGAGTTCCGTGCAGCGCTGGGAGGGGCTGTCGGTCAGGGCGGCGGCAGGGCTGGTGTCGCGGGATGTGGCGGCGGCGAGCAGCTGCGGGGTGGTGGCAGTGGCAAGGGTGGTGGCCTGGGCGTTCCGGATGGCCGGCAGGCTGCTGGTAGTGTGGTGGGCTGCCGGGGCCGCTGCCGGGTGGGTACCGGCGTGAACGGTGAGAGGAAGCGCGGCGGCCAGCGGGGTGGCCATCAGCAGGGCCACGTGCAGGGGACGCAGCAGCGGGGCTGGGTGGCAGGGGCGGAGCTTCATGGTCGGTGGCTCTGGAAAACGGGAGAGAGCCTCAACTGTAGCGCGGATTGCCGGACCGCGCCGCACTGCCAGGATTATGGAGGCCCCTGCCGGAAATGGATGCGCAGCCGGGTACGAAAGGATGAAAACAGACTGTCTGCCTTTCGGCACGCCGGGCGCGCCGGGGTGACGGCGGCCCTGACCTGCGCTGATCGGGTGTGCAAAAGGAGATGTTCGCGTGAGAGAGGGGCGGATCGTTCAGGGCCTGTGATCGGCCAGCGTCCGGATGTCACGGATTTCCAGCACTGGCCGCGGAAAGCCCTGCCGGACCACGTTGAGCATGGCCTGGCCGACCAGCGCCGTGGTCAGGATGTGGTTGGGGAACAGGGCGCGCACCAGGGGGAAGAAGGGCTTCATCAGCGTGTAGAACAGCTGGTAGTTGCCCTGTTTGGAGCGGATGCCACCGAGGGGCTGAATGATGCCGGGCCGGAAGGCGAAGAAGCGGTGCAGCCCGAGCACCTGGATGTCGTGTTCGGCCATGCCCAGCACACGCTTCCACATGGTGTCGCTGTTGAGGTCGGCCCCGGCGCCGGTGATGAACACGAAGGTGAGGTGCGGGTTGGCGTCCTTCAGCTTGCGGGCTACCGACAGGGGCAGGTCGTGCATGAGGGCGGTGTACTCGGCCTCGGTCTTGCCGCTGGAGCTGGCGCCCAGACAGTAGAAACAGGCGTCGAAGTCCGACAGCGACGACAGGTCGGCCAGCGCCATGTCGGGTACCTGCAGGGTGTGCAGGCGCGGATCCTGCTGGGGCGGGGCTGTGCGGCCGACGGCAACGATATGGGCAACATCCTTTGCCTTCAGGCATTCGGTGAGGACGCCCTGGCCGACCATGCCGGTGGCGCCGAAGAGGAGGATTTTCATGGGTGGGGGGCGGTGGATCAGTGTGGCGGAAGAAGGGATGCGGATGCTGGATGGGTGAGGGCAAACAGGTCCATGATGCGCGCTGGCCATGCTGTCTGTTGAACAGCAGGGGGCATTTGGACATTAACACGCTTCTGCCTGTGACGATCCTTATGCCCTGTAACGGTACTGCCAGAGGGAGCGATACGGGCGGCAGAGGGGGCAGACTCCCGGTGTGGCCGCATGATACGGACGTTTGAAATTGCCGGGAGTGAAAGTAGCCGGTTGGCGGCTGTCACATGCCGTACGGGAGGAGGCGTTGGTCATGCAAAACGGCCTTGCATAGGATGGCTGGACATCCGTTTCCACCTTTCGGATACACCATGGCAATCATGTCCAGACATCCTGCTTCGAAAATGGCCTTTGCAGGCCTTGTAGCGGTCGTTACGGCCTCGATCTCCGCCTGCGGGGGGGGGGGGGGGGGGGGCTGATGACGGCTCCGGATCCCATTCAGTAGAGAAAAAAATCAATTCCGAATCCGTACGAAAACTGTACGAAAGCTGCCCTGAAGTACATAACAGCACGCAAATCAGTTTCCTGTCATGCGCGGCAGGAACCTACAAGGGCACGGATGTGCGGACTGGTGCTGAGTGCACCACCATTTTGACCGAAACGGGTCAGGTGTCGTTCATCAACGGCGCCAAGACGATCAGGACCTTCGATCTGGTCGCTGATTTTGCCTATCACATGGACAAGACCAAGAGTGGTCCATGGGTCTTCCATCTGGAAGGCAAGAACAAAGAGCCCATTTTTTTCATGAGTCGGAGGCTCAAGATCAGCATGGATGTCGATACACGGTATGGCCGCTATCTCGACATCATTCAGAAGAACACGGACCCCGTTTACGGCTCGGACCTGGACGCGACCTGCCGTATCACCTTCTGAGTTTGTTCCTGTCTGCGCGTTTTCTGTCATCTCCGATACAGGCTACAGAAAACTCGCCGGATGATCCGCTCCCCCATTTTTCTTCACCCATCCAACAATCCATGTTGCTCCTTGCGCAGCGTCGCACAGGGCCGCATGTCACACGCGAGTGTTCTCATGATCATCAAGCAATCACATCATTTTACGAAAAAAGCGGGGGCGCTGGCCGTGTCGGCGCTGCTCGTCTCCCTGCTGGCAGCCTGCGGCAGTGGTTCACGGGAAGGCTATGAATATGCCTCCTTGCCGCCGGGGTACAGCAACAGCAAGAATCAGGTGGCACAGAATGGCGACGGACAGAGCGCACCTGACGAGAGCAAGGGGCAGCAGTCCGGTAATCAGGCCGGTGCCAACCAGCAGCTTGCCGTGACTCCTTCTGTGCAGGAATCCAGCAAGTTGTCGGAGGAAGAGCTGGCAAAAATCCGCAAGGAAGCGCTGGAGCTGGCGGTGAACAATTATCGTGCCAGTTTCCCCACCGTGACCGATCCAAACAAGCAGGAAGAGCTGAAGATGGTCGTGGTGGGCCTGGATGATGCGACGTTGCTGAAGGCCGCACCCGAGATCAAGGAAAAGTACGTGTCCCTGTACGGGGATACGGTCTACGACTACTACCGGAGTACATGTCCCATCGAAAACGGTCAGGACAAGAATGCCATCTACCGCTGCGTGGCGGGCCTGTATTACGGCAAGACGGCCGGGGGTGAAGTTTGCTATACGTCCATCAAGCTGGACGGCGAAATCCGCCATGTGTCCGGGAACAAGGTGGTAACGGCCTTTACCAACAACCAGCCGCTGGAGTTCGTGCGGGCCGACGTGGGCGGCAACATGGCGCTGGTGTTCAACAGTCGCAAGTCTTATACCGTGAAGGATGAAGCGGTTGGCCAGCGTGTGGTGTTCCGGATGCAGAGCGACAAGGACAACATCGAAATTTTCCAGCAGAACACCGACAAGGAGCCGGCCACGGGTGATGAGATGAACAGCACCTGCGTGATCAAGGTGCGCAATCCGGCAGCGACCGCGGACTCTGGTACATCCAGCGGTGGCACGGCGCAGCCCGTTCAGCCGGCTGGCGATACGTCGAACAACGGTCAGAACGGCCGCTGATCCACGAAGACCCAATCGGCATAGGGGGCAGCCCTCTGGGCTGCACCCCTGCCACACCACCCGGCATGC
>ERZ772971.128-NODE-128-length-48889-cov-5.310071_pt1 | contig 48889 bp, 44 predicted proteins | sample MGYA00511943_ERZ772971 | MGnify/ENA primary metagenome ERZ772971 (study PRJEB29015, sample SAMEA2737929) | human oral metagenome | biome: human oral; feature: human-associated habitat; material: dental | place: China | collected 2144 ... | reverse complement strand
GTTGACCACGACGCAGGTCGTGGGCAACAAAGCTTCAGTGAGCGTATGAGCCGCAAGAGCCTCCCCCTCCCCGTGCCGCCTCACTCGAAGTCGTCTTCCATGACTTGAGGCCCCAGTCGCAAGCCATCTTTCATGAATTGAAATCCCGACCGGGGGGATTACCCGTGGCCTTGAGCACCTGCGTTCAATGGTGCTCCCGCCGGTAATCCCCTGCCGCCCGCCGCCCGGCAGGAAAAGCCGGCAAAGAAGGAACAATTGCCGCGCAGTGCCCCCGTTACCCCCGTATGATCGCCCCCGAGTCCTTGGGAGAGACAGGGTCTGTCTTTCCACCGCGGGACATGGGCGGTTGTGTGTGGCCATCCATGTCCCGCGCCCCTTTTCAGGCATCCATCACCCCATGCCCCGATGGATGAACGCCGAACACAAAACCCCGGAGCAATCACATGATGCACAAGCGTACGGTGTCGGGTATCGTCCTGTCGGCCAGCGTGGCCGCACTGCTGGCCGCCTGCGGTAGCGGCTCCTCCGGCGGTGGTGACGCCAATACCCCGCAGAACAACAGCGGTGGTGGTGGCAGCAACGGCAACCTCGTGCTGCCCGGCAGCTACTGGGAGCTGGCCGGCATGAAATTCGTGCGTTCCGGCAGCTCGAAGCAGGCATCGGCCCAGCCCGGCAACGCCCGCACCGAAACCTCCGTTCTGGTCGAAGGCAAACTGTTCGTGGCCACCGTCAATGGTAACGGCAGCACGGGCGGCAATGGTTCGGCCACCGCGTCCAGCAGCACCGATACCGGTAACAGCAGTAGTGCCGACACCACGGTAGCCACGGGCAGCGCATCCAGCAATTCCGGAGCCACGGGTACCACCGGCACCATTGGAACCGTGGGCACCACGGGCACCACGACCGCAGGTGCCACGGGGTCCGCTGGCAGCGGCACGAACGGTGCCGTGGTCAGCTACCAGAGCGCCATCCAGATCGATTTTACCGGCCGCAGCGCTGGCACCTACCAGCTGGTGGGTACCCGGGCCGCCCTGGAAAACGCCGGGCAGCAGGCGCGTCTGGCCTTCATCCGGGTGGCCGTGCATGAAGGGAATGTCAACCAGAAGCGCAACACGTATGTTGCCACCGGCGGCAGCATCGAGGTGACGGTGGGGGCTGACGGCAAGTTCCACATCAGCAGCACCACCTCGCTGCCGGTGTCCAAATCCCTGTGGTCGGCCGATGGGGGCGCAACGGCCTTGCCCGACCAGACGCAGATGATTCTGAAGGACGTGCACTGACGGTTTGGCGGGCGTCCATTGAAAAAAAGCCGGCACGATCGCGAGATCGGCCGGCTTTTCGTCGTTCAGCAGTCGGGGGAGATGAGCCCGTTTGCTGATCGCCTGGCAACGTGTGTGTCGGGCGGTCAGGGCATGACAGGCCTGTCATGCCCCGGTGCCGAATCAGCTCACTTGAACGAGAAGCGGCTGATGTGGTCGCCCGTGGGGTCGGTGGCGCCGCGCGACTTGTTCAGGGCCCAGACCACGCCCTTGCCGTCGGTGAAGACGTGGTTGGCGTAGGAACCGCCCATCAGGTTGGCCGTCAGGTTGCCGTTGGCATCCACCACGGCCACCGAGTTGGAGGCACGGTTGGCCACCCAGGCACGCTTGTGCACCGGATCCCACGTGACGGCCAGCGGGTTGGCACCGACCTTGGTGTCGGACTTCAGCGTGCCGTCGGCGGCGTTGAGGATCTGCAGGTTGTCGGTCTGCTGGCCGACCACGAACAGCAGGCCCTCTTCAGGGGCGTAGGCCACGCTCATCGCACCCTTCAGACCTTTCAGGTTGTAGACCTTCTCGATGGTCTCGGTGGCCTGGTCGATCACGTACAGCTGGTCGGTGGTGGAGGTGGCAAACAGCTTGCCATTGGCCTCATCCACGGCGAAGGACAGCGGAGCCGGGGTGGTTTTGGTGCGGGTCGGCGAGACCAGTTCCAGACGGGTCTTCTCTTCCAGCGTGCTGGTGTTGAAGATGTTGATGTAGTTCTTGCCGTGGGCAGCCACATAGGCACGATGGCGCTTGCCGTCGACGGCCACGCCGTGGTTGTGCGGGGCGATCTTGTCGTTGAACTGCTTGACCAGCGACAGGTCGGACTGTTTGTACACGGCGACGGCGCCGGTGCGGGTGTTGCCGGTCCAGACGGTGTCGGTTTCATCGTCGACGGCGATGCCGTAGACGGCCTCGACCTGCTTGCCATCAGCCGTGGCGGGCGGGACGACCTGGGCTTCGAGCACCAGCGACGACGGGTTGATCTTCATCAGGCTCGACACCTTGACCGGCGGACGGCCCACGGCGGAGGTGACGAAGACGGCGTGGTTCTTCGCACTGTAGGCGCCCTGATAGAGACCCGGGTTCAGCGCGGCACGCTTGATGTTGTAGTCGTGGTTGACGGAGAAGGGGATTTTCGGGGAGATCTTGAAGTCGATGACTTCGGCGTAGCCCGGGTTGACGGTCTGGACGACCACCGGGTGCAGACCCACCGGCGACTCGGGCGGAACCGGGACCTGGGCGGTGAACTTGCCTTCGGCATTCACGCGCAGGATGGGCTGGGAGGTGATGGTGTCACCGTCGCTCAGCAGTTTGACATCCTGGCCGGGCTTGAAGCCGCTGCCGGAGACCTCGGCCGTGTCACCGGGGTAGACGGGGGCGTTGGTGACCGAAACGCTGCCTTTGTAATCGGGGTCGACCGGGTGGGTCAGGCCACGGGCCTGTACACCGGCACTGAAGGCCAGGGCTGCCAGTGCGACGGCCAGGGCAACGCCCTTCATTTGACCGCTGGAACGAGTGTCAATGGTTTGCTTTTTCATTCAATGAATCTCCGATACGGAAACGGAACGACAAACAGACAGAACAACGAACAGCAAAAGACAGGAACCACAAACAGGCGGCCCGCAGCCGGTAGCAGAGCGATACCGTGCAGAGCGGAAATGGCGCGGAGCCGCGGGATTGTTCTGCAGCCTCTTCAGGTACGGAACCTTCAGGGGCCGATGTACCGGGCAGGGGTATGAGCCCGGATGACGAATTCGTGACCGACAGGGAACGAATGATGTCTTGCAGAACGTTCGGCATTGTATCTCAATTTTCAAAATGAGGTTCATTACCATTATTGATGACAGGGTGTTATATCCCTGTGAGCCATGTGGATATCTGGCGCGTGTCATGGACTCATTGGGAGCTGCGTGGAGGGGAGCTTCCTTTGGGTAGGCGTCATGGTACTGGCGGTGCCCTGAGCCATTGAAGATTCCGCTGCCTTGCTGCCTTGTCCTGCATGCTCAAAGGGGGCTTGGGAACGAATGCTTCCATGGCACGCGTCAGGGGAACAAAAAAACCCGGACACGAAACCTTGCGGGAAGGTTGCGTGCCCGGGTTTTGGTGCATGTACCCGGATCCGGGCGGCATGACCCGGTTCAGACTGTGTGCCCGGTTCCTGGCCATGTGGCTGGTTCTGGGCGAGGGTCCGGGCTCAGGTCATGCCACCGGGTTTCAGGCCATGTGCCTGGATTCAGGCCATTGGGTGCTGGACTCCCTGATGGCACAGGGGGTGACCGGTGCCGCAGACGGCCTGATGAACTTCGCTCATTTGGCCACGAAGCGGCTGATGTGGTCGCCGGTGGCGTCGGTGGCGCCACGCGACTTGTTCAGGCTCCAGACGGTGCCCTTGCCATCGGTGAACACATGATTGGCGTACGAACCGGCGGGCAGGTTGGCCACCAGCTTGCCGCCGGCATCCACCACGGCCACCGAATCCGAGGCGCGGTTGGCGATCCAGGCCTGTTTGTGCACCGGCTCCCAGACGACGGCCAGTGGATTGGCACCCACCTTGACATCGGCTTTCACGGTGCCGTCGGCGGCGTTCAGGATCTGCACATTGTCGGTGCTCTGGCCGACCACGAACAGCAGCCCTTCCTCGGGAGCGACGGCCACGCTCATGGCATCCTTGACGCCCTTCAGGTTGAACACCTTGTCGATGGCCAGGGTGGCCTCGTCGATCACGTAGATCTGGTCGGTGTCGGCCACCACGTACAGTTTGCCGGCGGCTTCATCGAGGGCCACCGAGATGGGCTCGGGCAGGGCCTTGGTGCGGGTGGGCGACTGCAGCTCGACGCGCTTGATCTCCTTGAGCGCGGCGGTGTCGAACACGTTCACGTAGGTGGCCGAATCGGCGGCCACGTAGGCACGCTGGCGTTTGCCATTGACGGCCACGCCGTGGTTGTGCGGGGCGATCTTGTCGTCGAACTGCTTGACAAGCGACAGGTCGGCCTGGTTGTAGACGGCTACCGCGCCGGTGCGGGTGTTGCCCACCCAGATGGTGCCGGCCTCGTCATCCACGGCAATGCCGTAGACGGCCTGCAGCTGCCTGCCATCGGCGGTGCTGGCCGGGGTGATCTGCGCCTCGATGGCCAGGCTGGAGGGGTTGACCTTCATCAGGCTAGACTGTTTGACCGGCGGGCGGCCCACAGCGGAGGGGACGAAGATGGCGTGGTTCTTCGCGCTGTAGGCGCCCTGATAGAGGCCCGGGTTCAGCGCGGCACGGTGGATGTCGTAGCTGCTGGTGGCCGAGTAGGGTATTTTGGGGGAGATCTTGAAGTCGAGGATCTCGGCGTAGCCCGGGTTGACGCTCTGTACGACCACCGGGTGGATGCCCACCGGCGATTCGGGCGGAACCGGAACCTGGGCCTTGAAGTTGCCTTCGGCATCGGCATGCAGGATGGGCTGGGTGGTGATGCTGTCGCCATCGCTCAGCAGGCGCACTTCCTGGCCGGGTTTGAAGTCGCTGCCTTCCACCTCGACGGTACTGCCAGGATAGACGGGGGAAGTCTCGATGGAGACGCTGCCCTGATAGTCGGGGTTGACCGGGTGGGTCAGGCCATGGGCCTGGGCGCCGGCGGCGAAGGCCAGTGTGGCCAGGGCAACAGCGAAGGCAGCCCCCTTGAGGCGACCGTGGGAGGCAATCGTGGCAGGGGTTTGTTTCATGAAGATGGAACTCCGGATAGGGGGCCAGCCCAAAGAGGAACTCGCGGAGATGGATGGATAAGTCCATGACACGCGCCAGGGGCCAGCATGGAAGGACCGGGGCAGGAATGATGCCCCGTAACGGGATCGAAAGATCAGGGGGCATTGTAGGCGAATATTGAGAATAATGTTCATTGACATTCAACGTATATGGATATCGTTACGGAGTGTCATGAGGTGTGATAGACGGGGCGGCTGTGTTCGGGGCACCGGGCACGGTGTTCTGGGCAGGGGATTGCTGCGCCGACCGGTTGCTGCAACGAACGATATATGCGTCGCCGGAACAAAAAAACCGCCGGGAGGCGGCGGGTGACGGCAGGCTTTGGCTGGTGGCGCCCCTCACCGGTGAGGAAGAGGGAGATGTGCCAAAGGCGCTCGCGCTACCGGAGTGAGGATATGGCCTCGCCGGTGCGGAAGAGGAAGATGTGCCCAGGGGGAGATACTGGCGGAAACCGGTATCTCCCCTTGGCTGGTACGCCCGTATGGGCGTCGGTCAGACGTTGCCTGCGCGGGTGTGGTTGACCGGCGCCGGCAGGGCGCGCGGTGCCTGGGCAGGCTTCGGATTGCGCTTCAGGCCGGGCACCGGCTGCAGGCCGCCCCGCAGGGCGTTCAGCAGGAAGGTGATGGTGCTGCCGTTGTGCAGGACCGAGGTGGCGATCGGGCTGAGCTTGCCGGTGGCTGCGGCCGCCAGGATGGCGGTGTTGGCCCCCACGATGAGCTTGAAGTTGGTGTCGATCTGCTTCATCGTGCGGTTGGCAATGGCCTTGGCATCGGCCACCCGGGCAATGTCGTCTTCCAGCAGGGCGATGTCGGAGGTGAGCCGCGCCAGGTCGGCGCCGCGCTGCATGGCAATGCCCACGTGGGCACCGGCCAGGGCCGGGGCGTCGTTCATGCCGTCGCCGACGAAGGCGATCTTCGCGCCGCTGGCGGTGAGTTCCGTGAGGATGCGGGCCTTGTCCTGCGGCAGCAGCTGGGCGTGGTAGCCGTCCAGCCCCAGTTCGCGGGCCAGCTCGCGGGCACGGACCTCGTGGTCGCCGGTGAGCATGAGGACCTTCTTCACGCCCAGGCTGCGCAGCCGCGCGATGGTCTCGGCGGCGTTGGCCCGCACGCTGTCCTTCAGCGCGATGATGCCCAGCAGCTTGCCGCCGAAGCCGATGTAGAGCGGCGTTTTGCCCTCGGCCTGCAGACGCTGGATGTCATCCTCGTGGTCGCCCATGGGAATGGCTTCGTCGTCTTCGAGGAAGTGACGCGAGCCCACCACGATGCGCTTGCCCTGGATGACGCTGGCCACGCCGTGTGCGGCAATGAAGTCGACCTTCTCGTGCGGGAAGTGACGGTTGCTGTGCCGGCGGGCGGCCTCCACCACGGCGTGGGCCAGCGGGTGGAAGTAGTGCTCTTCCACGGAGGCGGCGATGTCCAGCACGTCGGTGGGGTCGAACTCCGGATCGTAGGCCAGCACGTCGGTGACCACCAGCGCGCCCCGGGTGAGGGTGCCGGTCTTGTCGAAGACGAAGGTGTCGGCCTGCGACAGGCGCTCGAGTGCATCGCCGCCCTTGAACAGCACACCATCGCGTCCGGCCGTGTACATGGCGGACTTGAAGGCCACCGGGGTGGACAGCTTGAGTGCGCAGGCGTAGTCGGCCTGCAGCACGGCGGCGGCGCGCTTCCAGTCGCGTGACAGCAGCCAGGTGCCGCCGGCCAGACCGAAGATCCACGGTACCAGCCGGTCGGCCAGCCGGTCGGCCATCAGCTGGGTGCCGCTCTTGGCCTGCAGGGCGTGCTGCACGTAGTTGGCGATGCGGGCACTGGCCGTGCCGGCGCCCACCTGCTCGGCGTAGATGCGGATGCGGCCTTCTTCGATGACGGTGCCGCACAGCACGGCATCACCGCGGTGACGGGGTACCGGCACGCTTTCGCCGGTCATGCTGGCTTCGTTGACGGTGGCCTCGCCACCCAGCACCGTGCCGTCCACCGGAATGATGGCACCGGCCGCGCAGATGACGGTGTCGCCCACGCGTACGTCGGCGGCAGGGATCTGGTGCTCCTCGCCGTCGCGCTCGACCCAGACCTTGTCGGCATCGGGGTGCAGCAGGTGCTTGAGCAGGTCATCCGAGCGGCGGGCGATGGATTCTTCCAGATACTCGCCCAGCGCCAGCATGAACAGCGTGGCGTTGGCCGCCATCTGGTCGCCGCTGGCGGTGGAGATGGCCACGGCCAGGGCTTCCAGCACGTGGTTGTTCAGGCCTTCCCGGAACAGGTCCTGCAGGGCGTCCTTGTAGAGCGGCAGCGAGACGGCCAGCGTGGCCGGTTTGGACAGCGTCTGCGGCACCTTGTTGGTGGACAGCAGCAGCAGTGCACTGGCCAGCAGGTCGCCGCCGGCCGACAGGACATGTTCGCCGGCGTTGTGCTTTTCCTGGGCGGCGGCCTGGATGGCGGCACCGCTGGCCCCGGTGGCCAGGCTGGCGGGCAGGCAGAGCAGCGCCCGTTCCAGATGGGCGGGGCTGGTCTTTCCGGTGGTGTAGGTGAGGGCGATCGAGCGGGCCTTGGTGTTCAGGCGCACGCTGGTCACGCCGGGCAGGTCCCGCAGGATGCGCTCGAGCGCCTTGGGCGCCAGGGCGGCCGAGCCGGCGGGCAGCTGGTAGCGGAAGCGGACGCGGCCATGGCTTTTGTGCGCCAGCGACAGCGTGGCGAACAGCCGGGGCGGTACGCTGTTTCCGGTGGCTGCCGGCGCAGGCGTGGGGGAGCCCCCGTGATGGCCGGTATCGGGCTGTTGGGCTTGGGTCATGGGATCACTCGTCGCCGTTTTCCTGTTCGGCGGCCACTTCGGCCTTCAGGTCGGCAATCTGTTCCTTGAATTCTTCCACGCTGCCGGCCACGCCTGCGTACAGCTTCATGGCCATGCGGATCAGCTTGGCACGTTTTTCCGGGTCGCCCAGCACATAGGCCGCGGCACCACCCAGCAGCAGGCCGAGGATGAACTGCTCGGTCTGGCGGTTGCCGCCGAACAGCCCCGACAGGCCCAGGCTCTGCCAGGCGCTGTGGCCGCCGGTCTGGTTGAAGGCCTGCTGCGGGTTGAAGGCTTGCGGATTGAAGCCCGGCGCCGGCTGCTGGCCATTGAAATTCTGCTGTCCGTTGAACCCGGGTTGGCCATTGAAGCCCGGCTGGCCGTTGAAGGCGGGCTGCCCACCGAAACCGTTGGGGTTGAAATTGCCGTTGGGTGCAAAGCCCCCGTTGAAACCGTTCTGGCCGTTGAACGGCTGCGGGTTGGCAAAGCCCTGCTGTCCGTTGAAGCCAGGCTGGCCATTGAAGCCGTTGGGGTTGAAACCGTTGTTCCATGGCTGGCCGAAGCCGGCGTTGTAGCCGTTGTCGAAGCCCTGCTGCTGGGGCCACGCATTGGCGTCGGGCTGGCCATTGAAGGCGTTCTGGGCCGGCTGGCCACTGAAGGCATTCTGGCCGTTCCAGTTGCCGTCGTTGGTGTTCTGCGAATACTGCTTGTTCTTGCCCATGAGAAAACTCCGTGTTGCCCGTCAGCGTCCGGCCCGGAGGTGGGGGAGGGTGACGGGGTGTGATTCGGTGAAAAGGTGTGGTGTGGGGTGATCAGGCAGCGGGGGTGGCTGCCTCGGTTTCGTCGATGTCGATGTCGCTGGCGCTGCTTGCGCGGGGGCTGTCGGCTGCCTCGAAGTTGACTTCCGGCGCGTCGTGCGCAGCGGCCTGTGCCAGTGCGGCCTCGGCCAGGCTGATGGGGTCATCGGCAGGCAGGTCCACCGCTTCGGTGCGGGGAGCGGCCTGACGATCCTTCAGGTAGCGTTCGGCCAGCAGCACGCCACCGGCGCCCAGGGCGGCGGCCAGCAGGGCGGCGCCGGGACGGGACTGGCGCAGTGCCCGGGCCGAGGCGGTGCCGGCGGCCAGCGCCACGCCACCCTGCAGCGCGAGGCGCAGTGTGGTGCGGTTGAGCTTGCCGGCAATGGCGGCCACGTGGTGGCCCTGCGGCTGGTGGGATTTCTGCTGCAGCGTGGCCAGCAGCCCGGTGGTGATGCTGCCCTTGAAGAAGTCTTCGACGGCGGTGCCGGTGAGTGACGCGGGGGCCTGGCGGGCACCGTTCAGGGCCACGGGCAGGTTGCCGGCTGGCCGGACCTGCAGCGGGAACGGGCCTTGCGGCAGACCGTTGCCGGTGCGGGGCGTGATGGACGCCGGCTGGACCGGGCGCTGGGCGCCGTTCGGTACGGCTGCGAAAGGCTGGCTACCCGGTGCAAAGGGCTGGCCGCCGGCTGCGAAGGCCTGGCTGCCGGAGGCGGCAAAGGCGGGATATCGGGGCGTGTTCACGTCAGGCATCCTGCGAGTCGTTGTGCTGGGGATGATGATGGGACTTCTTGTTCATGGCCTTGTGGGCCAGGCTGTTCTTGCGGGGGCGGCGGGGGCGTGCGCTGCCCCCTTCGCCGCCGGTGCTGCGGGCAGCGGCGTCGAGCGCCTCGCTGGTGCCGGCCGATACACCGGCGCCCCGTGTGCCGGTGCGACGGGTATTGGTGTCATCGGCACCGGGAGTATCGGCATCATGGGGGGCGGCACGGCGTGCCTTGCGGCCGGTGGTGCCACTGGGGGCCGGGGGCGGCAGCAGCAGGGCCGGACCGGTGCTGTCTTCACCGGCTGCGTGGTTCTTGCGGCGCAGTGTGTCGGCTACCGTCCGTCGGACCTGGGCGCCGGTTTTCTTCACCGTGTCGAAGCCGGTGCTGGCGGCATCACGGATGCCGGCACCGGCGCGCTTCAGGCCGTTCTGCACGGTCTTGCTGCGGGCCAGCTGGGTGGCAGCAGCGCCGGTGGCTGCGCCGAGGATGAGGGGAAGCAGTGGAAACATGAATGACTGGATTCTGGAATGCCCGGCGCTGCGGGCATCGTGAAAGAAACGGGAAGTCGGTCTGGCAGGCCCCGAAAGCGAAAGGCGCCCGGTGGCGAACCCGCGGGCAGGGGGCGGTCAGTTGGTCAGCTCAGGCCGTTGATGTCGTGGGTATCGTCCTCGTCGGGATTGAGCGGTGCATCGGCGCACAGGTCGCAGGTGGTGGTGCTGCAGCGGCGCGTGCGCCGCCGGCCGGCCTGGCGGGTGCCGTGTACGGCCAGACCGCCCACCAGGGCACCGGCCACGAGCATGGGGTTGAGCGTCTTCAGCACGGTGCCGGTGAAGCCCAGATAGCCGCCCTGACGGGTGAGCAGGGCAAAGAGCCCCTCCATGGCGTCACCGATGATGCCGTGGCTGGCATGGGCCTGGGCCGGGTCGATGCCCTGCGCAACGTGCAGGCTTTCGCGGTCGACGGCCGACTGCCAGGCACGCTGCAGCGTGGGCAGGTTGCGGGTGAGCAGGTCGGACTGCAGGCGTTCGAGCTGGCGGCGCAGCGGCAGATCGACGGTGGCGGTGACCAGGTGCTGGTACAGCGCCGCACTGCCGACCGTGCCCTGCATGGCGCGCTCGATGGCCTCGCGCCAGCCCTCGGTGATGGGCTGGGCGGTGGGGGCGTCCATGGCCGGGCGCGGAATGCCGTACTGCAGGCACAGGTTGCCCAGCGTGGTGACGCGCTGCTGGGTGGTGGTGAGCAGCGTGGACCACGGGGCCTGGTTGCCGAAGGCGCCGGCCGCCGAGGTGTAGTAGGCCCAGGCCGCATGCTCGTCCTGCAGGGCCGCATACAGGATCTGTGCCGTGCTGGCGGGCACGCCGTCAGGACGCGGCGTGGCGAAGTTGTTCATGGGCTTCGTCCATAATGGTTCGCAGGGTCTGGGCGGCCGGGCTGTCGGTGCCGGCCAGCAGGTCGGGCCATGCGGCGTTGGGGATGACGGCCGGATCGTATTCGATGGTGCAGGACCGCGCCAGCAGATTCCAGCTGATGTTCTTCACGCCGCGGATGCGCTTGAGTGCGGCGTTGATGGTGTCGGACTTGTTGTCGGCGCCTTCGAAGCTCACGCCGCTGAGGGCTCCCTTGCCCAGCTTGAGGCGGATACGGCCCGGCACCTGGTGGGCAATGGAGAGATAGGGCGAAAAGTGGGCGAGCACGACGGCCGGAGGCGTCTGCGGGGTGAAGATGGTCTGGTCAGTGGCCATGGAAGGGCGCCGCAACGGGTGCAGCCGGACAGTGGGATAACGTGAGGGAACGGAAACGGCCGGAAGCCTCCCGGGACGCCGGCCGGCCCGGGCAGAGGCCCGGTTGCGTCAGGGCACGGGAAGGACTTTCGGGATAATGCGTGCCCGGGACGGGATGGTCCATGACACGCTGTGGATCAGGAGAGACAGCGGTGGTTCGACGAGGAACCATCGGGCTGCTGCCGTTTGCCCGGCCGGCATCGGACAGAAGCACCGAGGTTGGCATTTTGCCTGAATTCATGCCGGCTGGCGCGCGGTTGACGCAATTCAAACGAAGAAATGGGAATGCTTCTGGCGCGTCATTCAAATGTCGTTTTTCCCGCACGGCTGGCTGCGAATCAGTCGCAGGAAAATCTGGCCTCGTGCCCTGTCGGAACCCCGGTACGGAGCGATGTGGGGCAAATGGCCATGGCAGGCGCTGGGCAGGCGCTGATCAGGCAGAACCTGGTCAGGCAGACCCGTTGCCGCACAGATGATCCGGCGACAGGCCGGACCGGTGCGATATGACGCCGCCGGGGGCCGTTGATGGTCCGGCAGGGCGCATGCAGATTGTCGGCTACAACGCGTTGCGTCATTCGCAACACCTTGGGGCTGCCAGCGCTGTGGCAGCCCGGCAGCCGGCTCAGAGAATCACGGTCAGGAAGGTGATGCCGCCGAGGATGAAGCCCGGGGCGTTCGAGATGGTGACCGGCCAGTCGCGGCCCTTCTTGAAGAGCGCGTAGATGACCCACAGCAGGCCGTTGATGCAGGCCACCAGCGGCTGCAGTGCACTGCCCTTGTGGCCGGCCAGGTTCATCTGGATCTGCGGAAGGTAGGCCACATACATGCAGATGGCGGCGATGGTGGCGATGGTGCCGAGGATGTTGGCGGATTTCTGGGAGAGTTTCATGATCGGTCGGTGTTCGGTTCGGGGGGCGTCCAGTGGGTCCCCGTTACAGGGCCGTCAGGCAGGCGATGATGCCCAGCGGGATGCCGGGGGCGTTGGCCAGCGCCACCGGGATGTCGCGCTGTGGCTTGAACAGGGCGTAGATCACCCAGAGCGTGCAGTTGATGGCGGCACACAGCGGCTGCAGCGCGCTGCCCTTGTGACCGGCCAGATTCATCTGGATCTGCGGGATGTAGGAGACATACATCGATACCGCCGTGAGGGTGCCGATGGTGGCCAGAATGCGGGTCTGCCTGTCGGTGAGCAGCATGGGGAAGTCCGGAGAGAGGAGGGTTGGTGAAGGAGCCGGCTGCCGCCTGGGCGTGCAGGGCCGGCACTGCGGTGTTTCGGGGATGTCGTGCCGGGGAGGTTGCCTGGCGCCCGGGCTGCTGCCCGGATTCGTCCCGAAGGTGTCGAAGTGCAAGACATACTGTATACCCATGCCTGTTTCCGGTGCGTACATGGCAGGGCGTCAGGCCCGGTTTCATGGCTGGCATCACGGTTTGTGATGAATGTGGCGCAAAAATACGCCATGGAGTTTGCGGAATCCCCATCATCTGCGGTGTCCATGCTGCGTCTCCGGGTGGCATGTCCGATGCCTGATGCCGGAGACCGGATGCTCGGGACCAGATGCAGGAGGTTGGGCAGCGAATGCCTGGTGCCGGGAGTTAGGGGCTGAATGCTGGATTCATCCCGACTTTGGCAGTCGTGTCCGGGATTGGGGGGGGTCTCGTCAGCCGTGCTCGGGATCGGGGTATTCTCGTTTTTCGCATACAAATAGAAGTTTTTTGCATGTCTGCCCCGTCTGCTGGCCGGATTCGGTGCCTAAAATTTGCCCCCATGGATTGGGAATATGTGCAGGAGATCATTCCGCGCTTCGTTCAGGCGGCCCAGATGACGCTGAAGCTGTCAGCCTGGGGCGTGGGCGGCTCGCTGCTGCTGGGGATGCTGGTGGCGCTGGCCATCAGCTACCGGGTGCGCGTGCTGCAGGGGCTGGCGCGGGGCTATGTGGAGCTGTCGCGCAACACGCCGCTGCTGATCCAGCTGTTCTTCCTGTATTACGGTCTACCCAAGATCGGCATCCACTGGGACGGCTTCGTCTGCGGGGTGATTGCGCTGACCTTCCTGGGTGGCAGCTACATGGCCGAGGCGTTGCGGGCCGGGCTGGAAGCCGTGCCGCATGGCCAGGTGGAATCGGCCACGGCCATCGGGCTGACGAAGGTGCAGGTGCTGCGCTACGTGGTGCTGCCGCAGGCGCTGGCCATCGCGCTGCCGGCGCTGACGGCCAATGCACTCTTTCTGGTGAAGGAAACCTCGGTGATCAACGCCGTGTCGGTGGCCGAGCTGCTGTTCGTGACCAAGGACATCATCGGTACCGATTACATGACCAACGAGGCGCTGTTCATGCTGCTGGCCAGCTATCTGGTGCTGCTGCTGCCGCTGTCGGCGCTGGCGGCCTGGGTCGAGAAACGCATGCGGAGGGCGGAATATGGCCGCGCTTGAGGTGCTGCTGTCCGGGCAGAACGTGCCGCGGCTGCTGCACGGGCTGTGGCTGACGCTCTACATCTCGGTGCTGTCGGTGGGCGCCTCGGCGGTGCTGGGCACGGGCCTGGGGCTGCTGATGCGCAGCGGCAGTGGGGTGGTGCGCCTTGGCTGCCGGCTGTATCTGGAGACCATCCGCATCGTGCCCATTCTGGTGTGGCTGTTCGTGCTGTACTTCGGCCTGCCCACCTGGACGGGCTGGCATGTGGATGCGCTGTGGGTGTGCGTGGGCGTGTTCTCGCTGTGGGGCACGGCCGAGATGGGTGATCTGGTGCGGGGGGCGCTGTCGTCGCTGCCGACGCACCAGCGCACGTCGGCGCTGGCGCTGGGGCTCACGCCGGGGCAGGTCTTCGTGTACATCGAGGCGCCGCAGGCACTGCGCCGGGTGCTGCCGGGCGCCATCAACCTGTTCACGCGGATGGTCAAGACCACGTCGCTGGCGGCGCTGATCAGCGTGATGGAGGTGGTGAAGGTGGGGCAGCAGATCATCGAGCGTTCGCAGATGATCGAGCCCAAGGTGCCCACGGCCTCCTTCTGGATCTACGGGCTGATCTTCATCCTGTATTTCCTGGTGTGCTGGCCGCTGTCGGCGTATGCGGCGCGGCTGGAAAAGCGCTGGGTGGGGTGAGGGGGCTGAAACAGCCGGGTATTGAACCAGCAGAATATTTCTGGACAGGACATGTCGAACACGACAGACAGTAACGTCAGTCACGAAGCCGGTGCACATCGCGGCGGGGATACATTGACCGGGTCAGGCGCCGCGCTTCCAGGCCAGGGTGCGCACGCCGGGGACAGGACGCAGCCGCAACCTGGTGCGCCTTCCGTGAAGGCGCCGCTGCTGGAGATCCGCGGCCTGCACAAGCGCTATGGCGAGACGGTGGCGCTGCACGACATCGATCTCACGCTGCATCGCGGCGAGGTGGTGGTGATTCTCGGCCCGTCGGGCTGCGGCAAGAGCACGCTGCTGCGCTGCATCAACGGGCTGGAGCCCATCCAGGGGGGCGAGATCCGCATGGCCGGGGTTGGGGTGTTCGGGCGGGATCTGGGCTGGGATGCGGTGCGACAGAAGGTGGGCATGGTGTTCCAGAGCTATGAACTCTTTGCCCACATGAATGTGATCGACAACATCCTGCTGGGCCCGATGAAGGTGCAGAAACGCAAACGCGCCGAGGTGGAGGCCCAGGCCGACCGGCTGCTGGAGCGGGTGGGGCTGCTGGCCCGCAAGCAGGCCTGGCCACGTGAGCTGTCGGGAGGGCAGAAGCAGCGCATTGCCATCGTGCGGGCACTGTGCATGAACCCCACGGCCATTCTGCTGGACGAAATCACGGCGGCGCTCGATCCGGAGATGGTGCGCGAGGTGCTGGATGTGGTGCTGGAACTGGCACGCGAGGGGATGAGCATGATCATCGTCACGCACGAAATGGGCTTTGCCGAGAAGGTGGCCGACCGGATCGTCTTCATGGACGGCGGGCGGATCGTCGAGGAGGCGCCGCCGGCGGAATTCTTTGCCGCCCAGCGCACCGAACGGGCCCGGGTGTTCCTGAACGGCATGGATTACGTGATCTGAATTTGCATCAAAGACGGCTGCGCAGAAGCAGCAAGGAGAATGGAAAAATGAAATTCAGCTTTGGATCGGCCGTGCTGGCTGCCCTGCTGGCCGTGGGCGTGGTGTCGGGCAATGCGGCGATGGCGGCCGATGACGGCCTGGCGCAGATCAAATCGGCCGACCGCATCCGCATCGGTGTGTTCGGCGACAAGCCGCCGTTCGGCTACATCGACAGCAACGGCCAGAGTCAGGGCTTCGATGTGGAAATTGCGAAAGCCTTTGCCAGGGATCTGCTGGGCAGTCCCGACAAGGTGGAGTTCGTCATCACCGAGGCAGCCAACCGGGTGGAATACCTGAAATCCGGCAAGGTGGACATCATTCTGGCCAATTTCACGCAGACGAAGGAGCGTGCCCGCGTGGTGGATTTTGCGGCGCCCTACATGAAGGTGTCGCTGGGGGTGGTGTCGCCCGAAAAGGCGCCCATCAAGGATGTGGCCGAGCTGCAGGGCAAGACGCTGCTGGTCAACAAGGGCACGACGGCCGATGCGTATTTCAGCAAGAAATACCCGGATCAGGCGCTGCTGAAGTTCGACCAGAACACCGAGACCTTCGATGCGCTCAAGGATGGCCGTGGCGTGGCGCTGGCGCATGACAATGCGCTGCTGTGGGCCTGGGCGAAGGAAAATCCTGGCTATGTGGTGGCCATCGGCGAACTGGGCGAACCCGAGTTCATCGCCCCGGCCGTGAAGAAGGGAGATACGGCGCTCAAGGACTGGGTCGACCAGGAAGTGGCCACGCTGAAGAAGGATGGTCGCCTGAAGGCCGCCTACGAAAAAACGCTCAAACCGGTCTATGGCGACAAGGTGAGCGCGGACAGGCTGCTGGCCGAGTGAGTCCTGTGCACCGGGCCGGCGTGTGCAGACGCCGGTGAGGTTTCATGTGGGCCGATGTGGGTACTTTGGTACCGGCATCGGCCGTTTTTGTGTGCGGTCAGTTTGCGGGCGCGGCGGCGCATCAGGTTTGCGGGGTTGCCGAAGGGAGCGTGGCCCGGATGGCCTCGATGCCGGCCATCGCAAAGCGGTGCAGGTGGTCGGTCAGGACATCGGCCGGCATCTGCCGCAGCTCCTGCAGCGGGCCGGGCAGGTTGCGGCCGCCGATCAGCATCAGGATGCAGGGGCCGCCGGTGCTGATCAGACAGCGCACGGTGGCGGGATGATCGGGGGCACATCCCAGCTCCTGCGCGAGTATCTGCCGGGCGATCTGCAGCTTGGGGCCTGCCACCCGCAGCAGCAGTTCGCGCGTGTGTTCGCTGGGCGTGACGAGGGCACCGGCCAGCACCGGGATGTACCAGTGGGGATTGGGGTCCAGGGCCTGGGCCACGAGGCCGGCCAGCAGCAGGCGGATCTTCTCGCCGGCGGGCAGCGGGGCGGCTGCCATGGTGGCCAGCGTATCCAGCGAGATCAGCTGGCGGTGCGCCTCTTCCAGGACCGCCTGATACAGCCCGTCGCGGCTTTTGAAGTGGTAGTTGATCAGCGCCATGTCCACACCGGCATGGGCGGCTACCGCCTTGCTGGTCGTGCCGGACAGACCATGGGCGGCAAACAGTTCACCGGCCGCCTGCAGGATGCGGGCACGCGTGGCCTCTCCGTCGGAGCGGGAGCTGCGGGACGCGGAACGGCCCCGCGACGGGCGTCGCCTGGTTGCAGAGGCGGACGTGCCGGCGGCTGGTGCACCGGGGAGTGAAGCCGGAACGGGCGGAGAGGTGACGGCATTCATGACGGTTATTGTTCACCATTTGCAGGGGTCATGTCACCACACATCAGTACCTTAGTTTCAATTCAATTTAAATTTAAGTTATGATGATGACACCGGATGCGCGAAACCGCATCCGGCGGGGCCGAGGGTGTCCGGTCTGCCCCGGTCAGAACGGGGTGGCGTGTGGTACGTCACCGGCCGAATCTGGAGTCATGGCATGAAGAAAGCTGTCCTGATCGTGGTGGTGCTGGCCCTGCTGGCAGTGGGGGGCTGGTATGGCTGGCAGCGCCTGCATCCTGCGCAGCAGCAGGCGTCGGTCTTCTATGGCAACATCGATGTGCGGCAGGTGTCGCTGGCCTTCGAGGGCAGTGGTCGCGTGGCGCAGGTGCGCGTGGAGGAGGGGGACCGCGTGAAGGCGGGCCAGCCGCTGGCGGTGCTCGATACGCGCACGCTGCAGCTGCAGGCCGAGCAGGCGCAGGCCCAGCTGCAGGTGCAGGAAGAGAATCTGCGTCGCCTGCAGAACGGTGCCCGTCCGGCCGAGATCGCCCAGGCGCAGAGCCGGCTGGCCGCTGCCCAGGCCGATGCGCAGCGGGCCCAGCGTGACCTGCAGCGGCTGCAGACCATCGTCAGGTCCAGTGCCGGTGCCGTGAGCGTGCAGGACGTGGACAGGGCACGCAGTGCGGCCCGGGTGGCCGAGGCCACGGTGCGCGAGCGTCGCGATGCGCTGGCGCTGCTGCGCGAGGGGACGCGCAGCGAGGAAATCGATGGCGCCCGCGCGCAGGTGCAGGCCGCGCGGGCCCAGCTGGCCCTGCTGCAGCACCAGATCGCCCAGGGCGAGCTGCAGGCCCCGGTGGATGCGGTGGTGCGCTCGCGTCTGCTGGAGCCGGGCGACATGGCCTCGGCGTCGCGGCCAGTGCTGGCGCTGGCCCTGACCTCGCCCAAATGGGCACGCATCTATGTGGACGAACCACTGCTGGGCAAGGTGCATCCCGGTCAAAATGCCACGCTGATGGTGGACGGGCCGTCGGGCGCCCGCACGTCGCTGCAGGGGCGGGTGGGCTACATCTCGTCGGTGGCCGAGTTCACGCCCAAAACGGTGCAGAGCGAGTCACTGCGTACCAGCCTCGTCTACGAGGTGCATGTGCAGGTGGACGACCCGGATGATCACCTGCGGCTGGGCCAGCCGGTGACGGTGCGCCTGCAGCCATGACGGGCATGACGAACCCGCTGGAAGACAGCGTGGTGGCCACTGGCGTATGCAAGGCTTTTACCGGGCCGGACGGACAGCCGGTGCAGGCGCTGGATGCCGTGTCGCTGCGCGTGCGGCGTGGCCAGATGACGGCGCTGGTCGGTCCCGATGGTGCCGGCAAGACCACACTGATGCGCATGATGGCCGGGCTGATGGTGCCCGATGCCGGCCAGCTGCAGGTGCTGGGTGTGGACGTGGCGCAGCATCCGCAGCAGGTGCAGGACCAGATCAGCTACATGCCCCAGCGCTTCGGCCTGTACGAGGATCTGAGCGTGCAGGAGAACCTCGATCTCTATGCGGACCTGCACGGGGTGCCGCAGGTCGTGCGGCACGAACGCTTTGTCCGTTTGCTGAAGATGATGGACATGGACCGCTTCACGGCACGTCCGGCCGGCAAGCTCTCGGGCGGGATGAAGCAGAAGCTGGGCCTGGCCTGCACGCTGGTGCGCTCGCCGGCCCTGCTGCTGCTGGACGAGCCCAGCGTGGGGGTGGACCCGCTGTCGCGTCGTGACCTGTGGGAGATCCTGCTGCAGCTGGTGCGGGATGAACGGCTGAGCGTGGTGGTCAACACGGCCTACATGGACGAGGCCGAACGCTGTGCCCGGGTGCACGTGATGAGCCAGGGCCGGGTGCTGGCCGAGGGCACGCCGGCGGAACTGGCCCATCGGGCCGATGGCCTGACCTTCATGGCCGATCCCCCGCCCGGGGAGCCGGCGCGCATGCTGCAGGCGCGACTGATCGATGCCTCGGCACTGATCGCGGACGCCGTGCCACGGGGAGGCGCGGTGCGCTTCATCCGCTATCCACGGCCCGGCACCATGGTGCGGCAGGGATCCATGGCCGGGTGCGGGGCAGGTGATGCCGCGTTGAACGTGGCTTGCGACGCGGCCGGACGCGCAGCCTGGGCTGACGATGGTGCAGGAAATGGGCATGGCGAGGCCGTCCGGAACGGGGCGGGTGACGCCGCCCTGTCTGCCTTGCTGGCCCCCGCGGTGGCGCGGCCGCGTCCGGCCGAACTGGAAGATGCCTTCATGCTGCTGCTGCGGGAGCAGGCGCTGCAGCAGACTGCGCAGACCCCGCAGGCCGGGCCTGTATCTGGCGAGGAGGGATTGTCCTCGACTGCGGAGGTTGCATCAGAGCAGAACGGAGCGTCCGCGGCTGCGGAGGCCGCGCCTGGCCAGCATGGGCGGCTGGACATGCAGAAGGACGGGTCAATGACTGCCCGGCATGGGTACCTGGCGATTCGGCCGGCCGGTGGGGAGGCGTCTCCCGCGTTCCGGGCCGATGCCAATCCGATGACGGTCCGACCGGTTGGCAGGAAGATGGCCACACGTCCCGAGCAGACAGGAAGCGGGGCAGATGCCACCCGGCCAGGTGCCGTCGCAACGGAAAAACCCGTCATCCTCGTCCGTGATCTGGTCCGCCGCTTCGGGGATTTCACCGCGGTGGCCAGCACGTCGTTCGAGGTGCGGCGTGGCGAGATCTTTGGTCTGCTCGGGCCCAACGGGGCGGGCAAGACCACCACTTTCCGGATGCTGTGCGGGCTGCTGCCGGCCACCAGTGGCACGCTGGAGGTGGCGGGCAACGACCTGCGGGTGGCGCCGGGCCGGGCCCGGGCGCGGCTGGGCTATGTGGCGCAGAAGTTTTCGCTCTATGGCTCGCTGAACGTGCGCGAGAACCTGGAATTCTACGGCGCGGCCTATGGGCTGCATGGCCGGCGGCTGCGCGCGCGGGTCACGGCCGTGATGCAGCAGTTCGATCTGGAACCGGAGGCCATCAGTGGCATGCTGCCGGCCGGCTACCGGCAGCGGCTGGCCATGGCGGCCGGGCTGGTGCACGAGCCGGAGGTGCTGTTTCTGGATGAACCCACCAGCGGAATCGATCCGCTGGCACGCCGGTCCTTCTGGCGCACCATCACGGCGCTGGCCGAAAGTGGTGTGACCATCGTGATCACCACCCACTTCATGGAGGAGGCCGAATACTGCGACCGCATGGCCATCCAGGATGCCGGCAGGGTGCTGGCGCTGGGTACGCCGCAGCAGGTGCGCGAGCGGGCCGGGGCCGCGGGCGATGACATGAACAGCGCCTTCATCGCCATCGTCGAGCAGGCGCGCGGGGATACGGTGCCCGGACGGCCTTCGGACGGTACGGTGGCGCGTTCCGCGGCGCCGGCCGCGCATGTCTCCGGGGAGGCACGGGATGCGGTGCAGGCTGCCGCGGGAGCCCACGGGCTGCCGGAACAGGGTGAAGGGGGCGGTGGAACCCCAGACCTGGACAGGCGGGACGGCGGTGCCGCGCCGCACGGACCGGCAGGAGAGGGCACATGGACGTGAGCGGTTTTTTCCGGCGCCTGCGTGCGCTGGTGATGAAGGAAACGCACCAGATGCTGCGCGACCGCAGCAATCTGCTGGTGGGGCTGGCCCTGCCCGTCACGATGATCCTGCTGTTTGGCTACGGCATGTCCTTCGACGTGAAGGACGTGCGGGTGGCCCTGGTGATGGAAGATGCCTCGCCGCAGGCACAGGCCGTGATGCAGGGCATCGGCGGCTCGCGCTACATGCAGCCGCAATGGGTCAACAGCCTGCACGAGGCCGAGGCGCTGATGCGTCGCCACGAGGTCGAGGCCATCGTGCAGGTGCCGGCCGATTTCTCGCGGCAGTTGCAGACCGGTACGGCGCCGGTGCAGCTGCTGGTCAACGGCTCGGAATCCACCCAGGCATCCACCATCGAGGGTTACATAAGCGGTGCGCTGGCGCTGCATGCGCAGAAGCAGGCCGACCGGGCCGCCCTGCTGGACACGGGCAAGGCGGCGGCTGCGGCGGTGGGCAGTGCGTCGGTCGTGTCGCGCACCTGGTTCAACGAGGCGGGCGAGAGCACGTGGTTTCTGGTGCCGGGGCTGCTGGTGATGGTGCTGACGATGATCGGCGCCTTTCTGACCTCGCTGCTGATTGCGCGCGAATGGGAGCGCGGCACGCTGGAATCGCTGTTCGTCACGCCGGTGCGGCCGCTGGAGATCGTGCTGGCCAAGCTGGCGCCGTGGCTGGTGGTGGGCGCCATCGATCTGGCCATGTGCCTGCTGGCGGCGCATTTCCTGTTCGAGGTGCCGATGCGCGGATCGCTGGCGCTGATCGTGCTGGCCGGCATGCTGTACCTCACCGTGTCGCTGCTGATCGGGCTGTTCATTTCCGGGCGCACGCGCAACCAGTTCCAGGCCAGCCAGATGGCGCTGCTGACCAGCTTCCTGCCCTCGATGATGCTCTCGGGCTTCGTGTTCGACCTGCGCAATGCACCGGCCGTGGTGCAGGCGGTGGGGCATGCGCTGCCGGCCACCCACTTCATGGGGCTGATGAAGAGCCTCTTCCTGATGGGCAATCACGGGCCGACGCTCTGGCAGGGGCTGCTGGCCCTGCTGGGCTATGCGCTGCTGCTGCTGTGGGGCACGCTGCGTACGGTGCAGAAACGGTTGGGCTGAGAGATGATGGATCGATGGGTGACGAGCTGGCGCCAGACCCTGGCGCTGATCCGCAAGGAGCTGCAGGCGCTGTTCAAGGAGCCGACCAACCGGATCATCCTGTTCGTGCCGGTGCTACTGCAGGCGCTGCTGTATGGTTATGTGGCTACCTACGACCTGCACGACACGCCATTTGCCGTGCTGGATGAGAGCCACAGTGCCGAATCGGTGCAGCTGCTGGGCCATGTGGAGGGCAGTCCGCTCTTCAAACGGGCCGCCACGCTGACCAGTACCAGCCAGATCGCCGGTGTGGTGGACGACGGCGAGGCGCTCTTCGTGTTGAGCATTCCGGCCGATTTCGCCCAGCGCCTGGCCCAGGGGCAGACGGCCCCGGTGCAGGTGATCATGGACGGTCGCAACACGGTGACGGCGGGCCTGGCCGGTGCCTATGTGAGCAGCATCGTGACCAGCTGGAACGCCCGGCGGGCGCAGGCAGCCGGCAGCAGCACGGCGGGCAGTGTGACGGTGGTCTCGCGCGCCTGGTACAACCCCAATCTGGATTCGCGCTGGTCACTGATGCCCACGCTGGTGGCCAGCCTGAGCCTGACACAGACGCTGCTGCTGGCGGCGCTGTCGGTGGCCCGCGAGCGCGAGCAGGGCACCTTCGACCAGCTGCTGGTGACGCCGCTGTCGCCGGCGCAGATCCTGGTGGGCAAGGCGGTGCCGGCCGTGCTGATCGGACTGCTGCAGTCCAGCGTCATTCTGGTGATCATCCGCTTCTGGTTCGGGATTCCGATGGCGGGTTCCGTGGCCGTGCTGTATGCGGGGCTGCTGGTGTTCACACTGGCCGCCGTGGGGCTGGGCCTGTCGATTTCGGCGCTGTCGCTGACCATGCAGCAGGCCATGCTCTACACCTTTTTGCTGATCATGCCACTGATGCTGCTGTCGGGGATGATCACGCCGGTGCGCAACATGCCGGAGGTGCTGCAGCTGGCCACGTATGCCAATCCGCTGCGCTTCGGGGTGCTGATCGCGCGCGAGGTCTATCTGGAAGGAGCCGGGCTGGCCGACATCGCGCCGGCGCTGGTGCCCCTGGTGGTGACGGCGGCCATCACGCTGCCGCTGGCAGGCTGGCTGTTCCGCAACCGCCTGTCCTGAGCGGGGCGTACCACGATACGCTCAGGCGGCCTGCAGCTCCTGCGCCAGCAATGCCACCAGTTCCGCAGCGGGCAGCTCGCGTGCCAGCGGGGCGCCCTGACCGGCCCAGTGGGCGGCCAGGGTGTGGTCGTCGCGGGCACTGGCCGCAGCGTGCAGCTGTTTGGCGGCATCGTAGGCGCGCGGATAGGCGGCCGGACGTGGCGCACCGGGCAGATCGCCCCGCTCGATCAGCCGGTTGGCGATGCCCCGGGCCGGGCGGCCGGAAATGGCGGCCGTCAGCCGGGTATGGAATGCGCCGGCGCCTTTCAGGCGGGCACGGTACGCTGCACCGGCGGCGGACTCGGGGCACAGGATGAAGGCCGTGCCCAGCTGGGCCGCGACGGCGCCCAGCCCGAGCATGGCCCGTATGCCCTGGCCATCCATGATGCCGCCGGCCGCGATGACCGGCAGCCGTGTGAAACGGACCAGCAGCCGGACCAGTACGGCCGTGCCGAGCCCTTCATCGGTGGGCGTGTTCACCCCGGTCATGGCATCGAAGCGGCCCCGGTGCCCACCGGCCTCGATGCCCTGGGCGATGATGGCGTCCAGCCCGGCTGCCTCGATGGCCTGTGCCTCTTCCAGGGTGGTGGCGGTGGCCATCAGGCAGATGCCCGCCTCGTGCAGTGCCTGTATCTGTGCCGGGCGGGGCAGCCCGAAATGAAAGCTCACCACCGCGGGCCGGGTTTCCAGCAGCACGGCCAGCATGGCGTCGTCATCCAGAAAACTGCCGTAGATCTCGTGCAGTTCGGCGGGCGGTGTCAGTCCCGATTCGTCGAACAGGGGGGCCAGGTGCTGCAGCCAGGCGCGGTCGGCTGCCGGGTCCGGAGCGGCCGGCTGGTGGCAGAACAGATTGACGCCGAAGGCGCGGCCGGTCAGGCTGCGGGTGGCCCCGATCTGTTCCCGGGCGCTGTCCGCAGGGCTGGCGCCCAGCCCCAGGTTGCCCAAGGCTCCAGCATTGCTGACGGCGGCAGCCAGGGCCGGGGTGGCCGTGCCGGCCATGGGCGCCTGCACGATGGGCAGGGACATGCCGAGCCGCTGCAGCAGGGGATGGAGATGGCCAGCGGTCGTGAGGCCGGGGTTCGATGTATCGGGCATGGTGTCTCCTCGTGGTTGGGGGTGTCCTGGTTTTGTGACCCTGTGGCCGGGCCATTTTTCCTTGCTGGCCGGCGCGAGGGTCGGGCCTTTGCTGGCCCGGGCGCGTCATGGGCTCATTCGTCCCCGCGCCGGTTCTGGCATTGGCTGACAAGGCGCCATCTGACGCCGGAACTGCAGCGCCATGTGATGGGGTGGCGGGGCTTCGGTGCGGTGTGTCCAGAACCTCGGCGCCAGGTGCCGCCCGTGCTTCAGCGCCGGATGTAACGATAGCCGATCCAGCCGCCCAGCAGGCCGCCCAGGTGGGCAAAGTGAGCCACGCCTTCCTGCGTGCCGGTCAGGCCGAACCAGAGTTCCAGTGCGGCATAGATGGCCACGAACACGCGGGCGGGCAGCGGAATGGGCGGAATCAGCAGCATGACCCGCTCGTGCGGAAAGAGCAGTGCATAGGCCAGCAGGATGCCGAACACGCCGGCCGAGGCCCCGATGACCGACGCACCGCCCTGACCGGGGATGAGCATGGCCACGAGCAGTTGTGCCAGTGCGCCGAACAGCACGGCCAGCCCATAGGCGATGGCGGTACGCCGGGCGCCCCAGACCAGCTCGACCCGCGAACCGAACATGTAGATGGCAAACATGTTGAACAGCAGGTGCGTGAAGCTGCCGTGCAGCACGCTGTAGGTGAGCAGCTGCCATGGATGGGTGAGCGTGATGAGCGGATCGGGCCACAGGGCCAGCCAGCGCATGCTCTCGTAATAGAAGTTGGCCTGCAGCAGATAGAAGATGGTGTTGACGAGCAGGACAGCCTGGACGAATGGGGGCACAGTGGATCTCGGCAGAAAAAGGGGGGACGAAAAGGGGGGACAGGGCGTCGTCCGGAGCAGGCATCCGGCGCAGGAAGGTGATGAGCCTCTTTCGCCCGCGGAAGGAGGTGGAGGCTCCCCAGGGTAAAACCCGTCCGGAACAGCTGGGGGCGGACCCGGACGGCTTCAAGGCATGTGCGGGCTGGAACCTTCGCCGTCCTTCGGGCTTCTGGAGGCCCTGGCCGTCCCGGAGACCCTGGCCGTCGCCCGTACCGTCACGCGCGCTCAGGGAAGCCAAAGTGCCGCAGGACTTTTGCAGGGGCTCCCGGAGGCGTTTCCCGCATGGCCGTCCATCAGGCATTGCCCGGGCTGGGGGCATCGGCCGGAGGCCGTCGCGGCGAGATGCCGGGGCGCGGTGTCTTGCGTACCTCCTCGCGCTGCGGGGGCAGGATGCCGGTGACGGGTACGGCGATGAGCGTTTCGCCCTCGTCGCTCAGCGTGGTGGCAAAGACGGGGACATCCGGATCGGCGCCGGCCTTGTCGCCCAGGGCACCGGCATCCGGCACGGGGGCGTCTGCCGTGAGCGGTGCATCATTGCCTTCCGGGTGGAACAGCGGGGAGGCCACGAAGGGAAACCGCTGTCCGGATGTCGAGGGTGAGGCCATGCTCGCGGATGTGGTCGCGGCAGTGGTCGTAGCCATGCCCGTGGGTGTGGTCGCGGCAGCGGTCGTAGCCATGGTCGTGGCCGCGGTCGTAGTCGTAGGCTTGGCCCCGGTCGTAGCCGTAGCCGCGGTCGTGTTCATGGTCGCGGGCGAAGCGGCAGCAGCCGTGGCCGGTGAGGGGGCGGCCACGGCCGGGAAGGAGGCCATGGCGGCGGCGTCCGTGGCACACAGGCGGCCCGTACCGGTCGGGATGGCGTCCCAGTCGTCCCCCGGATCCCGGACGGCCGGGGTGGCCTGCCGGCCTTCACGCTGGGCCTGGCGCTCGAGCTGCTGCAGGGCTGCCCGGCGCTGAGCCGTGCTGCGCAGGCCGACGCCCCCGCCCAGTTCCTCATCGGGCAAAGCCACACCGCCCATGACCTGCGCATGCGGCAGGACAGGCGCGGCCGAAGCCGCCACCGCCTGGAGGCTGGCTGCCACTGCACCGGCCCCACCGCCGGCCAGGCTGGGGGTCAGCACGGTACGGCTGCCGGCGGGACGGGTCAGCAGGTCGCGGAAGCTGATGGTGGACAGCACGGCCGACATCTGGTCCTGCGCGTAGAAGAAGGTCTGGATGGTGTCGTCGGCAGCCGGGTCCGGTGGATGGATCTCCCCGGCGTGACGCACGGCCTCCAAGACCTGCCAGGGGGTGATGTTGCCCAGATCACGCCCGGGTATCCAGCCCGGCGGGTCGGTGCGGTCGGTGCGCACGACGATGCCACGGGCGGCCAGCGCCTCCAGAATGGCGTCGATGGCGTAGCCGGGTGTGTGAAAGCGCTGGGCCAGTTCTCCGGCCTGCAGTGGCGTACTGCCCTGCAGGTAGCGTTCGCCCAGTGTCTGCATGATGGCCAGGGCCAGCTGGTCCTGGCTCTGGGACGACAGCCGCGGCTCCTCGCCGGGGCTGGCCATCAGGCATTCGGTGTGCTGCATGTAGAAGCCCACGCTGGCGCCCACCAGCACCACCAGCCAGCTGACATACAGCCAGATCATGAAAATGATGATGATGGCCAGGCTGGAATAGATGGCGGTGTACTGGCTGGAACCGGCCACGAAACGGGCAAAGCCCCAGCCGGCGCTCTGCCAGCAGACACCGGCCACCAGCGCACTGGTCAGCGCGGGCAGAAAGCGCACCCGCGTGTTGGGCATGAACAGGTACAGGAACAGGAACAGCAGGATGACCAGCACATAGGGCAGCAGCCGGCCGGCCAGCACGGCCAGGTGGCCGAAAGGCTCGATGCTGATGATCATCTGCACCAGGTGCGACGAGGCCAGGGTGGCGTTGAGCCCCAGCGCCGAGAACACCAGAATGGGCCCGAGCAGCAGGATGCACAGGTAGCCGCTGATGCGTTGCGAGATCGAGCGCATCTGCTTGACGTGCCAGATGGTGTTGATGGACGCCTCGATCTTGAGAATGGTGGAAACGGCCGTGAACAGCAGCATGCCCAGCCCCACCGAACCCAGCACCCCGACATTCATGTTGTTGATGAAGTTCATGATGTTGGTGGTGATTTCCTGACCTCGGGGACCGAGCGGCTCCATGAAACGCGCCAGGGCGGGTTCGATCTGGCCCCGTACGCCAAAGGCCGTGGAGACCGAGAAGGTCAGCGCCAGCATCGGCACGATGGACAGCAGCGTGGTGTAGACGAGGCTGGTGGCGCGCAGTGTCAGCTGGCCGAAGGCCAGGTCGCGGATGACGGCCAGCAGCACGGCCAGGCTCTTGACGAAAAAGCCGGCCAGCCCCCGCCGGTTCGGGGTCTGGTGGTAGAGACGGTGCTGCAGGGCGGCGAGCAGGCTGGCAGGATTGTCCATCGGGCGAACGGGGCGAAGCTTTCCAAACCCCCCCAAGTCTACCGAAAGCCGCTTCTTCCCGGGGCAGGCTTCCATGACGGGCGGCAGGGGTTGCACGTCCGGCCGGATCATGGTTCACACCGCAGGCTGTCGTGTGCCCCGGCCCGTCTGCATGCTCCTGCTCGTGGCACGTTGCCGGCTGTCCAGTGCCTGCTGATGCTGTCTGCCGCCCGCTGTCCACTGCCTGCTGCCCGCCGCCGAAACCGGCAGCCGGCGCTGCACTCAGCAGACCCGGGACGGGTCCGTGGCCCAGGTACGGGTCTCGAACACTTCCATTTTGTACTCCACGGTGCGGATGGATTCGACGCTGCCCGGTGTGGTGATCTCCATGTGCAGCGTGGCGCGACCCTTCACGATGGCCCGGAAATACCAGACGTCGTACGTCACGCCGCCGATGACGCGCCGGTCGGGGCCCTGCTCGCGGCGCAGCTCGGGCCAGCTGTAGCCGCGCTGCCGGTAGAAGGTGGTGCTGTTGGGGTTGTCGATGCGCAGGCGCAGTTCCAGCAGCTGGCCCAGGGCCATGCGGGTGGTGCACCGGGTGCCGGCATCGGCGTCGGTATAGATGATGCGCGGCAGGCTGGGTTCGTCGTGGGTGTCGCCCGAGCCGCAGGCGGCCAGCAGGGTGCCCAGCCCCAGGGCGCCCAGTGCCTGCAGGGCGTGGCGGCGGCTGGTCCGGTCCGGAATGCGTGTGTCATGCTTGTCCATCTGCTTATCTCCTTGGAACGTGAACGGAACACCGTGGTGCCGGCGTTTTCCGTTTGGGCGTGTCATGCCACCCGGTCCGTTTCCGTGACACCCCACTGGATGTATACGGATCGGAGACCGAATGATTCACTGCCTGATCAACGCCTGGCAGGCCCATGCGGTTTACGCATTGCGGTGTGTTTGCACAACGAAAAAAGGCCAAAAAATCCCGGTATAGACCATGATTTCTGGGGAGGAGGAAACGAAAAGTTGCATTTGTCCGTGGCCTGACGCAAGGGGAGGGGCGTGGCATGGCAGCATGCACGGCTGACTCACAGGGGGACGTGGCGGCCGTTCGCCCGTATCACCATGAAAGGAGATAGCGCATGAATGCAAAGAAACCTGCCCAGGGGGCCATTGATCCGGTGAAGGGTCTGAACATGATGAATCCGGCAAATGACTTGCACGCGGAAGACGCCGGGGCCTGCCGGCCTTCGGCAGCAGGGGCCGGCATGGGCCGGCGGCAATGGCTGGCCGGCACGGCCACGCTGGCCGTGGGAGCCCTGCTGGCTGGCTGCGGCCACGATCATGATGACGACGGTTTTCGCCGCGAGCGGGTCTATCTGGACGATACCGGCGCCGGCAGGGAGACCCGGCTGGTGGTCGGGCAGGCCATCGAGATCCGGCTGCCCATCGATCCGGCCACGGGCCAGACCACGGCCCATACCGGCAAGAGTTCGCCGGAGATGCGGCGCGACAGCGGGCCGGAACGCAAGGTCATCAATGGACAGACCTATGATGTCTGGGTGTTCGTGGCCGTGGTGGGTGGACACGCCACCATTTCGCTGGCCTATGAGCTGCCCGGCCAGATCCTGCGCGAGCTGAAGTATCCGGTGGACGTGCACTTCAACTGAGGGGATTCCCCGGCGGCCCTGGGGCCCCGTTCCGTGCGCTGGAGCGGGGCGCGGGGCGCAGAGACGGACGGGGCCGCACTCACACCGGGAGCAGGGTGGTGCGATGGCCGGAACCCAACCTGTTGCAGGCGTGCCACGGGTTTGCGCGCCTGGCGGCACTTCCCTGTTTTTCGGCGCTTTTGGCAACCGTTGACGAGGAGATGGACGAGGGTTTGCCGCATAATAGGGAAACCCCCAATCAGGGGAACTCCCGATCAGGGACCCCCCCCAACGCTGCACCGTCACCGGGTCGCGTGTCCGGCCCCGGGATCCGTCCATGCCCCTCGTCCTGCTGGTTCTCCTGCCCTGGCTTGGCAGCCTGTTCGCTGTCATGCTGCCGTCCAATGCGCGCAATGCGGAGTCGACGGCGGCCGGGCTGATCTCCCTGACGGCGCTGGTGCAGGCCGCGCTGTATTTTCCGGCCATCGCCCGGGGCGGGATCATCGAGCAGCGCATCAGCTGGCTGCCCAGTCTGGGGCTGGATCTGGTGCTGCGCATGGATGGTCTGGCCTGGCTGTTCACCATGCTGGTGCTGGGCATCGGTGCGCTGGTCGTACTGTATGCGCGCTATTACATGTCGCCGGCCGATCCGGTGCCGCGCTTCTTTGCCTTTCTGATGTCGTTCATGGGCGCCATGACCGGCGTCGTGCTGTCGGGCAATCTGGTCATGCTGGTGGTGTTCTGGGAGCTGACCAGCATCTATTCCTTTCTGCTGATCGGCTACTGGCACCATCGTGACGATGCCCGTCGTGGCGCACGGATGGCGCTGCTGGTCACCGGCGCCGGCGGTCTGGCCCTGTTTGCCGGCGTGCTGCTGATCGGCCACGTGGTGGGCAGCTACCAGCTGGCCGATGTGCTGGCCAGCGGCGATGCCATTCGCCGGCATGCGTTCTACCAGCCCATCCTGGCCTGCATCCTGCTGGGGGCGCTGACCAAGAGCGCCCAGTTTCCGTTTCTCTTCTGGCTGCCGCGGGCCATGGCGGCACCCACCCCGGTGTCGGCCTACCTGCATTCGGCCACGATGGTCAAGCTGGGCGTCTTTCTGCTGGCACGGTTGTGGCCGGTGCTCTCCGGCACGGAGGAATGGTTCTTCTGGGTGTCCGGGGCCGGCGCTGCCTCGCTGCTGGTGGGGGCCTTCCTCGCCATGTTCCAGACCGACCTGAAGGGGCTGCTGGCCTATTCGTCGATCAGCCATCTGGGGCTGATCACGCTGCTGCTGGGCATGAACAGCCGTACCGCCGCGGTGGCGGCGGTGTTTCACATCATCAACCACGCCACCTTCAAGGCATCGCTCTTCATGGCGGCGGGCATCGTCGATCACGAGACCGGCACCCGCGACATCCGCAAACTCTCGGGTCTTGCCCGGAAGATGCCGGTGACCGGGGCGCTGGCGCTGGTGGCCAGTGCGGCCATGGCGGGCGTGCCGTTGCTCAACGGCTTCCTCTCGAAGGAGATGTTCTTTGCGGCCACGCTGAGCCTGGAAACCTCGCGGCCCATCGACGTGATCCTGCCGGTGGTGGCCACGGTGGCCGCCATGTTCAGTGTGACCTATGCGCTGCGCTTTGCCGTGGATGTGTTCTTCGGCCGCCAGGCCACCGACCTGCCGCGCGAACCGCACGAGCCGGTGCACTGGATGCGGGTGCCGGTGGAGCTGCTGGTGGTGCTCTGTCTGGCGGTGGGGGTGCTGCCGGCCACGATCATCGGCCCCATCCTGAATACCGCTGCCGGGCCGGTGGTGGGTGGGCAGCTGCCGTCGTACAGCCTGGCCCTCTGGCATGGCTGGAACCTGCCGCTGGCCATGAGTCTGGCCGCCATGGCGGGCGGCACGCTGCTGTGGCTGCTGCTGCGCAGGCCCACCCGCACCTGCGACTACGCCGGTCCGCGCTGGCTGCGTCCCTTCGACGGGCAGGTGCTCTTCTCCCGGGGGCTGATCGCGCTGCGGCGGGCAGGCGCCTGGGGGCTGGTCCTTTTCGGTACCCGCCGTCTGCAGCAGCAGCTCTTTCTGATCGTGCTGGTCAGCGTGGTGCTGGTGGCCGCCAGCCTGTCGCTGCAGCGGCCGGAGGCCGGCACCCGGCCGACGCTGCCGGTGTCGCCCATCTTCCTGGGTCTGTGGACGCTGGGCGGCCTGTGTGCGGTGGGGGCCGCCTGGCAGGCCAAGTATCACCGGCTGGCGGCCCTGATGATGATGGCCGCCGCCGGGCTGGTCACCTGCATCACCTTCATCTGGTTCTCGGCGCCCGATCTGGCGCTCACCCAGCTGACGGTGGAGGTGGTGACCTCGGTGCTCTTCCTGCTGGGGCTGCGCTGGCTGCCACGCCGCATCGAGGACATGCCGGGCCACCGTCGCAGTCCGCCGCTGCTGGTGCGGATGCGCCGGAGCCGTGACCTGCTGCTGGCCACGGTGGTGGGGCTGGGCATGGCGCTGCTGTCGTGGGCGATGATGACGCGCCCGTTCGGCCAGAGCATCTCGCCGTTCTTCATCGAGAAGGCACTGCCCGAAGGGGGCGGGCGCAACGTGGTGAACGTGATGCTGGTGGACTTCCGCGGCTACGACACGCTGGGCGAGATCACCGTGCTGTCGGCCGTGGCGCTGACCGTCTATGCGCTGCTGCGGCGCTTCCGGCCGCCGGCAGAGGCGCGGGCGCTGCCGTCCCAGCAGCGGCTGCCGCCCGACATCGTCACCGATCTGGTCAACCCCCGCGCCGCGGCCGACACCGCGCTGGGCTACATGATGGTGCCTGCCGTGCTGGTGCGGCTGCTGCAGCCGCTGGCGCTGGTGGTGGCGGTGTACCTGCTGCTGCGCGGCCACAACCAGCCGGGCGGCGGCTTCATTGCCGGGCTGGTGGTGGCCATCGGCTTCATCCTGCAGTACATCGTGGCCGGTACGGCCTGGGTGGAGGCGCACATGAAGCTGCGGCCGCCGCGCTGGATTGCCTACGGGCTGCTCACCGCCATCTCGTGCGGGCTGGGCGCCTGGCTGTTCGGCTATCCGTTCCTGACCACCCATACCGGCCATCTGGACCTGGGCCTGCTGGGCGAGACCCATCTGCCCAGTGCCGCCATTTTCGATATCGGCGTGTTTGCCGTGGTGGTGGGCGCGACGATGCTGATCCTCACCGCCCTGTCGCACCAGTCGATCCGCCGTACCCGCCGGCCCGCCTCCGATGAGGCCGGGCAGATGGCCCCCGAGGGTGACGCGCGTCACCAGGGCGATGTCGAGACCCTGATCCAGCGGCCGGGGCCGGCCACGGTCACGGCGACGGTTCTGCGGCCGGGGGGCGCTGCCGCATCCCGGAACCCGTCGGTCCCGACCCGCCCCCCCGCCGTGGGTGGCGATACCGACACCCCCTGAAGGAGCACGAGATGGAAATGATTCTGGCCGGTGCCATCGGGGTGCTGTGCGGTTCGGGCGTCTGGCTGCTGCTGCGGCCGCGGACCTTTCAGGTGATCATGGGGCTGTCGCTGCTGTCCTATGGGGTCAACCTGTTCATCTTCAGCATGGGGCGGCTCACGCTCGACAGCGCGCCGGTGCTGGTGGAGGGCCAGCCGGCCACGCTCGATCACTATGCCGACCCGATGCCACAGGCGCTGGTGCTGACCGCCATCGTGATCGGCTTTGCCATGACCGCCATGTATCTGGTGGTGATGCTGGCGGCCCGCGGGCTGGCCGACACCGACCACGTCGACGGCAACCCGGACCTGGAGTGGTAAGCGATGATCGGTGTGATCTCTCCCCATCTGATCATTGCACCGGTGCTGCTGCCGATGCTGACGGCCGCCCTGATGCTGGCGCTGGGCGACCAGAAGCGTGAGACACTGGCCGGCATCAACGTGGGCGCCTGCCTCGTCAACCTGGCGCTGGCCAGCCTGCTGACCTGGTCGGTGCACCATGGAGCCGCCCCGGCCTCGCCCGGGCAGCCGGCGGCCTCCATCGGCACGCTCGGCATCTACCTGCCGGCCAACTGGGAGGTGCCGTTCGGCATCGTGCTGGTGCTGGATCGCCTGTCGTCGGCCATGCTGCTGCTCACCGCCGTGATGGCCTCGGCCGCCATCGTCTTTGCCGTGGCGCGCTGGGAGCGGATCGGCGTGCACTTCCATCCGCTCTTCCAGATCCAGCTGATGGGCCTGAACGGCGCATTCCTCACCGGTGACCTGTTCAACCTGTTCGTGTTCTTCGAGGTGCTGCTGGCGGCTTCCTACGGGCTGCTGCTGCATGCGCCCGGGCGGCAGCGCGTGGGCGCGGGCCTGCACTACATTGCCATCAACCTGGTGGCCTCGTCGTTCTTCCTGGTGGGCGGGGCGATGCTCTATGGCGTCACCGGCACGCTGAACATGGCCGATCTGGCCCTGCGCATCCCGGCCGTGGCCGCCGGCGACCAGATGCTGCTGCACGCCGCGGTGGCCATCCTGGCCATGGCCTTCCTGACCAAGGCCGCCATCTGGCCGATGGGCTTCTGGCTGGTGCCGGCCTATTCGGCAGCCGGGGCGGCGGTGGCTGCACTCTTTGCCATCATGACCAAGGTGGGCATCTATGCCATCCTGCGGCTGTGGTCGCTGGGCTTTTCGGGCGAACTGGGCATGCTGCGCTGGGGGTCGGAATGGCTGATCGGCGGGGGGCTGGCCACCATCGCCTTCGGCATGTTCGGGCTGCTGCAGACGCGGCAGCTGGGGCGGATCACCGGTTTCGGCGTCGTGGTCACGTCGGGCACGCTGCTGGCCGCCATCGGCTTCAACCAGCCGCACGTCACCGGTGGCGCACTCTACTACCTGTTCAGCTCGACCATGGCCGCCGGTGCGATGTTCCTGCTGATCGAGCTGATCGACCGCAGCCGGCTGCTGGAAACCGAGTTCCCCAACCCGGACGATGCCGATCCGGTGCCGTTCTTCCTCGACGAGGTCGAGCCTCCGCCCGACACCAACCTCGACGAGCACCAGCTGGCGCTGACCGGCCGGGTGATTCCGGCGGCCGTGGCCTTCCTGGGCTTCTCGTTCATGGCCTGCACACTGCTGCTGACCGGCATGCCGCCGCTGTCGGGCTTCATCGGCAAGTTCATGATCCTGTCCGGGCTGGTCAACCCGGTCAGCGGACCGATGCTCTCGACGCTGCCCGTCAGCGTGGCTGCCTGGCTGCTTCTCGCGCTGGTCATTCTGGCCGGCCTGTCGGCACTGGTGGCACTGTCGCGCACCGGCATCCGCATGTTCTGGACGCCGCGCGACCGCCCCGTACCGCAGCTGAAGGTGCTCGAATGCCTGCCGATCGGCATGCTGGTGCTGCTGTGCCTGCTGATCACCGTGCGGGCCGAACCGGTGGTCCGTTACCTGCAGGCCGCCGCCCTGGACCTGAAGGATCCACGCCCCTATGTGCAGGCCGTGCAGGGCAGCCGGCCGCTGCCGCCGCCGGACATCACTCATCGCATCCTGAAACAGGGCATTCCGGAACTGCGGGAAGAGGAGATGGGGCCGGTGGCGCCTGCAGGCAGGGGTGATGCCACGCCCGGGAGAGATGCGCCATGAGAGGACTGATCCCCGCGCCCTGGCTGAGCCTGTCGCTGCTGGCCCTGTGGCTGATCCTGAACGGCTCGGTGCATCCGGGCACGGTGGCGCTGGGCATCGTGGTGGCCCTGATGGTGCCGCTGATGACCCAGTCGCTGCGCCCGACGCGGGTGCGCATCCGCCGGCCCGGCGCCGTGCTGCGACTGACCTGGCGGGTGTTCATCGACGTGGTGCTGTCGAACTTCCAGGTGGCTTGGCGCGTCTGGCTGTACGGCAGCCATCCACCGCGGGTGCAGTGGGTGGTGATTCCGCTGCAGCTGAAATCGCCGGCGGCGCTGGCGGCGCTGGCCGTGATTGCCGCCGTCGTGCCTGGCACCGTCTGGTCCGAGCTGTCGATGGACCGCACCCGGTTGCTGTTCCACGTCTTCCATGTACCGCCCGGCCAGGACTTCGCGGCTTGGTTCCGGGAGCGCTACGAGGTGCTGCTGATGGAGATCTTCGAATGAGCCTGTGGCTGTCGGGCACGCTCTTCTTTGCGCTGGGCTGCTTTCTGGCCGCCATGACGCTGGCCATCTGGCGCCTGTTCCGCGGGCCGACGGCGCAGGACCGGGTGATGGCGCTGGACTACTTCTACGTCAACGGCATGCTGATGATCCTGGCCAGCGGCATCGTCTACGCGTCGGACGCCTACTTCGAATCGGCACTGCTGATCTCGATGTTCGGCTTCGTGTCGTCATCGGCGCTGGCCAAGTTCCTGCTGCGTGGTGAGGTGATCGAATGATGGTGCTCGGGTTCCTGCCGCGTGGCGGGGCGATCGAATGAAGGAGGCCGAATGAGCCAGATTCCCCTGTTTGGCGGTGCCCTGCCGGTCTGGGCCGACGTGCTGATCGGCGTGCTGCTGGTCATCAGTGGCTTTCTGTCGCTGACTGGCGCACTGGGGCTGGTGCGCATCCGCGAGTTCTTCACCCGCATGCATCCGCTGGCGCTCGCGTCCACGCTGGCTGTCTGGTGCCTGGGCGCAGCGCTTGTGCTGTTCTTCTCGCTCACCTACCAGACGCTGGTGCTGCGGGCCTGGCTGGTGGTGGTGTTCATGGCCATCACCGTGCCGGTGACCGTGGTGCTGCTGGCCCGGGCCGCGCTGTTCCGTCGCCGCGCCGCTGGCGAGGATGGCCTGCCGCCGACCTTTGCCGGACCGGCACCCCGGCTGGTACCTGCACCGGTGGTGGAAAAGGAAGCGGACCCGGCCGATTGAGTCAGCGCTGACCGTACCGCAGCAGGTTCACGAAATCGGCCTGGCTCAGCCGGTGTTCCTCGCGCCGCACGATCTGCCCGCCCTCGTAGTGGTAGAGCGCAAACGCCACCCAGCCGGCCGGGGTGGTACCGGTGTCGGGCGCAGGGCCGGATGTGTCGTTTGCAGCATGGGGCATGCCGTTCCCGGCTGCTTCGTCCGGATCGGCCCGGACGGCCTCTTCCAGGGCTTCTGGCAGGGCCCCTTCATCGGGTTTGGCATCCAGCACCATCACCGAGCGGCGCAGCAGCGGCAGCGCCTCCTGCCAGGGCAGGGTATGGACGATGGCCGGCTCGTGCATCAGCTGCCCGCGCGAGAACGCGTAGGCCGGCGGATTGCCCTGCGTCCAGACCGTGCGCATCACCCGTTCGGCCGGCAGCAGCCGGCGGCCCAGCCGTTCGGCCAGTGCCTCGTTGGCGGCGCGGTCCATGCGGGTGTCCAGACTGATGTCCAGCGGCGCCCGGAAGGCCTCGTGCACGCCAAAGGCCCAGTCGCGGGCATGGCCATCGGCGAAGTCGGCGTTGAGGGTTTCGGTGCGGCGGGCTCGGCTCATGACGGAACGGATGGGAGAAAGGACCAAAGACGAAGAAGGCGGGCAAAAATCCGGAATAAGCGGCCGGAAGGGGCAGAAAGGCCGACCATGACCGGGGCCGGCGGTACTGTGCCGGCCGGACTCCCAGGGGCTGCAGCCGGGCAGCACACCGCCTGAATGAAGCAGCACGGCATGGCCGGAAGTTCGGCACGGCCGGCAGCACATGGTAGCCGGATATCGGCTGGCGCGGAAAATGGCCGGCGCACGGGTGGCATGGGGCCGGGCGCTTCGCCGATAATGGAGACCGGCCTGGCCGCCGGGGCCAGGTCTTTCAGCGCGTGTCATGGACGCATTCGTTGCCGCGAAACGGGTCCGTGCACGCTCTCAACGAACAGGGAACTCATGCATTACGAAATCGTGATCGTCGGCGGTGGTGCTGGCGGTCTGGAACTGGCGTCGCGGCTGGGGCGCGCCTTTGGCCGCCGGATCGGTCCGGAGCGGGTGCTGCTGGTGGACCGTTCGCATTTTCACATCTGGAAGCCCACGCTGCACGAGGTAGCGGCGGGCACGCTCAATCCGCAGCAGGAGGGGCTCTCCTACAGCATTCTCAGCCGCAACAACCACTTCAGCTTCATGCTGGGCGAGCTGGTGGCCTTCGACCCGGAGGGCAAGAAGCTCACGCTGGCCGCGCTGAAGGACGAGCACGGCGAGGAGATCATTCCCGAACGGACGATCTCCTTCGGCAACTGCGTGCTGGCCATGGGCAGCGGCTCCAACTTCTTCGGCACCCCTGGTGCCGCCGAACACACCTTCGTGCTGGAAAACGCCCGTGACGCCCAGCACTTCCAGCAGCGCCTGCTGGCTTTGTTCGCGAAGGCGGCCTATTCGCAGGGCAAGCAGCTCGATGTGGTGATCGTGGGGGCCGGCGCCACGGGGGTAGAGCTGTCGGCTGAGCTGATGGAGGCCTATCACGAGATTCAGGGGGCCACCGGCTCCAAGCAGCATTTTCACATGCACATCACGCTGGTCGAAGGTGCGCCACGAGTGCTGGCCGGCCTGCCCGAGAAGGTGTCACTGCAGGCCATGTACGCGCTGCGTGCCAAGCACATCACGGTGCTGACCGATACGAAGGTGCAGGCCATTCACGCCAACCGGGTGGAAACCAGCCGGGGCGAGCTGCCGGCCGACGTGATCGTCTGGGCGGCGGGTATCAAGGCGGCCGAGCGCAACCAGCGTTTCGGGCTGCCGGTCAACCGCCTGAACCAGTTCGAGGTCAACGACCGGCTGCAGACGGTGGCCGAGGGCGTTTATGCGATGGGCGACTGTTCGGCCTGTCCGTGGCACGACGGCAAGTTCGTGCTGGCGCGGGCGCAGGCGGCACACCAGCAGGCGCGTTATCTGGCGCGGCGCTTCATGGCGCTCTATGACGGCAAGCCGTTCGATGATGTCTTCGTGTACCGGGATTCGGGGTCACTGGTGTCGCTGGGGGACAATCAGGGGGTGGGCAACCTGATGGGCAGTCTGGCGGGGAAGAATTTCTTCATCGAGGGGCTGATTGCGAAGTACATGTACATGTCGCTGCACCTGATGCACCACAAGGTGATTCTGGGCTGGCGCAAAACGGCGCTGCTGGCGCTGGCGCGGATTTTCCAGACGCGGGTGTCGGGGCGGCTGAAGCTGCACTGAGGGGCGTGCGTTTTGTGGAGGACGGCTTCGTTGTGGGGTGCGCGTCTCTTGAAAGACGACTTCGTCGCGGGACGCGCCGCGGACCGGTACGTCCCTGCGGCTCATACGCTCACTGAAGCTTTGTTGCCCACGACCTGCGTCGTGGTCAACAAACCTCCAGACACTTTCCGACAATCGGGGCTGCGCCCCGACCGTCAGAAAGTCGTTCACGCGTACCGCGAAATCGCCGCAGTGACGTCCCGCTCCGCGGCGCTTGGTGCCTTGCGGGAGGGGGTACCGGGGTACTTCACCTGACGGCGCTGAATTCTAGCAACTGACCTTTTATTGCTTCCTTACGCCCAGATACAGGCCGTTCAGGTTCTTCAATGGTGTGAGAAGGTCGTTTCTGATGAGGGCGGCCCATGATGATTTTTGTGCTCCTGCTTTTTGCGGCGTATTTCTGGTTGTCGTTCTGTCGGTGGTTTATGGCTATCACTTCGGACGAGGTGAAGGGGTATTGTTGTCTTTCGTGGATTCGCTGGTTTCTGGTTTTCTGCTGGTATTTGCGCTGGTGTTTGTTCTGCGGCTTGTGTTCTTCCTGCGTGGCAAATCGGCTGGAATCAGGGTGCTGTTCAATCTGGTGGTGTTTTCGCTGTTTTTGCCGGTTTCCCTCGCGCTTTGGCTGGAATCAAAAGGCATTGACGGTTTGGATGGTTTGTTGCTGTCGTATTCGTTCGTTTGCATTGCCGTCTCTTGTGTCAGGCTTTTTCGGGAGGCTGATTGAGCTGCCGCGCCCGGCACTGGCCTGGAAGTTTCTGGCCGTGCTGCCGGTCAGGGATTTCACGGTAGTCGCAGAAACATCCTTGTCTGCAGGGATATTTTTTGGCGCCCGTTTCTGCCGGCCAGAACAAAGGCCGTGAGTGCCAAAAACAGGGTGACCCTGTGATTTGCGGGGATTTTCCGGTACACACTGCGTCCTGCACCGGAGTCGTCTTCCATGAACCGGAGGCCCCTGAAAGCGCCGGCGATCCTCGTTCAGGGTTAACGCGTATTTAATCGGTACACATGTCTCTATAGGCTATGACTTGCCCGCAAACCAATTCAGGAGACGCGCAATGTCGGTGCCTACGCTCAAGCATTTCATCAATGGTCGGTACGTCGAGTCGCAAGGCGGCGATTACTTTGACCTCATAAGCCCTGTGACCGGCAAGGTCAATGCCCGGTCACCGAATGCCAGTCAGGCCGATGTGGATGCCGCTTATGCGGCTGCCAGAGAGGCCGCCAGGGAGTGGGGGCGCAGTACGCCTTCGCAGCGCCAGAAGGCGTTGCTGCAACTGGCGGATGTGATCGAAAAAAATGGCGACCGGCTGATCGAGGCCCAGAGCCGAAATACCGGCCAGCTCAAGCATCTGATCGCCTCGGAAGAGGTGGCCACCTCGGTGGACCAGATCCGTTTCTTTGCGGGCGCGGCGCGTTTTCTGGAAGGCAAGGCCACGGCCGAGTACATGCCCGGCCTGACGTCCAGCATCCGCCGCGAGCCGCTGGGCGTGGTCGGTCAGGTCGCCCCCTGGAACTATCCGCTGATGATGGCGGTGTGGAAGCTCGCCCCGGCCCTGGCGGCGGGCAATGCCGTGGTGCTCAAGCCCAGCGACACCACGCCGGAAAGCACGCTGCTTTTCGCCGAACTGGCCGCACCATTTTTCCCTGCCGGCGCCATCAACGTGGTGCTGGGCAAGGCTGACGCAGGCGAGCGCGTGGTCTCGCACAGGACGCCTGCGCTGGTGTCCATCACGGGTTCGATGCGCGCCGGCCTGCAGGTCGCGGCATCGGCCGCAACCAATCTGACCAAGGCCCATCTGGAGCTGGGTGGCAAGGCTCCGGTGCTGGTTTTCGAAGATGCCGATCTGGACAAGGCAGCCGAGACCATCTCGATTACCGGTCTGTTCAACGCCGGCCAGGACTGCACCGCCGCGACGCGTGTGCTGGTGGCCGAGCCGGTGCATGACGCCTTCGTCACTAGGCTGGTCGAGCAGGTCAAGGGTATCCGTTTCGGCGAACCCGACGACCAGGATGCACTGTACGGCCCGCTGAACAACGCCAACCAGCTGGAACGCGTGAAGGGCTTCATCGAGCGTCTGCCGGCGCACGCCAGAATCGAGACCGGCGGCAAGCCGGCCGATCGCCCGGGCTTCTATTTCGAGCCCACCGTCATCACCGGCCTGAAGCAGGAAGATGAAGCCATTCAGACCGAAATCTTCGGTCCGGTCATTACCGTGCAGAAGTTCAGTGATGAAGCCGACGCGCTGGAGAAGGCCAACGACGTCGACTACGGCCTTGCCTCGAGCGTCTGGACGCGCGACCACGGCCGGGCCACGCGTCTGTCGCGTGAGCTGGATTTCGGCACCGTGTGGATCAACACCCATATCCCGCTGACGGGCGAGATGCCGCATGGCGGCTTCAAGAAGTCCGGCTATGGCAAGGACCTGTCGGCCTACGGCTTCGACGAGTACACGCGCATCAAGCACGTGATGAGCGCCAACGACTGATACCGGGGGAACCACCATGCCACAGAATCAAACCGTGCGCGACCTGGTCGCGCGAGCCCACCGCGAGCTGTTCGACGAACGCGATACCGGCGCGCTGGAACGCTATTTCTCTCCCGACTTCATTGAACACTCGCCGCTGGTTGCCGACGGTCTGGCCGGTCTGCGCGAGCTGGTGCAGACGCATCCGCATCTGCGCCACGAGGCCCGCCGCGTGCTGCAGGACGGCGACCTGGTCGCCATCCACGGTCGTTTCACCGGACTGGACGCACAGCCGCTGGTCGGCTTCGATATCTACCGCGTCGAAGACGGCAGGATCGTCGAGCATTGGGATGGTCTGGTCCCCGAGGCCGCGCCCAATGCCAGCGGCCGCACCCAGCTCGACGGCCCGGTCGAGCCGGGCACGGGCCATGACGTCGAGCGCAACCGCGCCTTTATTACCGGGTACTTCACCGAGACATTGATCGGGGGCGATTACACGGGTTTTCGCCGTTACACGGATGGCCAGCGTTTTCTGCAGCACAGCCCGGACATTCCCGATGGCGTCGAGGAAGTCATTGCCTTTCTGGAGAAGCTCAGGGCCGAGGGCAATGGGCTGGAATATGACCGCATCCACCGCACGGTAGCCGACGGCCAGTTCGTGCTGACCCACTCCGAAGGCCGCATCGCTGGTGCCCGCCATGCCTACTTCGAACTGTGGCGGGTCGAGGATGGCAAGCTGGTCGAGATGTGGGACGCCATCCTGCCGGTGCCGGAAGACGACGAGGCCAGGCACCGCCACGGGATCTTCTGATGCGGTATCGGCAGGTGACGGCCTGCGCTGCCCTCTGTTCGTTCGGAGGGCAGCGGCCGAATCAGCTTTCTTTCATTCCCTACCTCCATCAGCAAGGACCTCATTCATGACAGCAACCAACCTGACCGAACGACGCAATGCGGCTATCGCCAGGGGCGTTGGCGTGACCACGCAAATCTATGCCGAGCGCGCGGAGAACGCCGAGATCTGGGATGTCCAGGGCCAGCGCTACATCGACTTTGCTGCCGGCATCGCCGTGGTCAATACGGGCCACCGGCATCCGCGTGTGATCGCGGCGGCGAAGGCGCAGCTCGACAAATTCACTCACACCTGCCATCAGGTCGTGCCTTACGAGAATTACGTCGCGCTGGCCGAGCGCCTGAACCGGCTGGTACCTGGCGATTTCGCCAAGAAGACCCTGTTCGTGACCACCGGCGCAGAGGCGGTGGAGAATGCGGTGAAGATTGCCCGCGCCGCCACTGGCCGCCAGGGGGTGATCACCTTCAGCGGCGCTTTCCATGGTCGTACCTTCCTGGGCATGGCGCTGACCGGCAAGGCCGTGCCCTACAAAACCAGCTTCGGTCCACTGGTGGGCGATGTCTATCGCGTGCCTTACCCGATCGGGTTGCACGGCGTCAGCGTTGAGCAGACCCTGGCGGCACTGGAAAAACTCTTCAAGGCCGATATCGAGCCGTCGCGTACGGCAGCCATCATCCTGGAGCCGGTGCAGGGCGAAGGCGGCTTTTACCCTGCGCCGCCGGCGCTGATGCGTGCGTTGCGCGAGATTGCCGATCGCCACGGCATCGTGTTCATTGCCGACGAAATCCAGACCGGCTTCGCCCGTACCGGCAAGCTGTTCGCAATGGAGCACTACGACGTCGTGCCGGACCTGACCACGGTCGCCAAGGGTCTGGCCGGTGGCTTCCCGCTGGCGGCCGTGGTCGGCCGCGCTGAAATCGTCGATGCCGCGCCGCCGGGCGCGCTGGGCGGCACCTTTGGCGGCAACCCCGTGGCCATCGCCGCTGCGCATGCGGTGCTCGACGTGATCGGGGAAGAAAATCTTTGCGAACGCGCCGAAGTGCTTGGCACGCGGCTCCGGCAACGCCTGGACGCGCTGCGCGCACGGGTGCCACAGATCGCCGACGTGCGCGGCCCCGGGCTGATGGTGGCGGTGGAATTCAATCACGCCGACGGTTCGGCACCGCACCCGGACTTCGCCAACGCGGTGCGGCTGGCCGCGCTGCAACGCAACCTGATCCTGCTGACCTGCGGCGTGCATGGCAACGTGATCCGCTTCCTGCCGCCGCTGACCATCGGGGACGCCGTGTTTGATGAGGCGCTGGACATCCTCGAAGCGGCGCTGCTGGAAGTCTCCGGCAAGGAGGGCGCCCAATGAGTGCCGCAGCACTGGCCGCGCGCCTGAAAACGCCCGAACTGTTCGTCCAGCAGGCGCTGGTTGGCACGCGCTGGCTGTCCGGCAGCGCGTCGGGCAAACGCTTCGAAGTCACCAACCCCTCGACGGGCGAGGTGCTGGCCTCGCTGCCCGACCTTGGCGCTGCCGAAGTCCGGCAGGCCATCGAAGCTGCGCATGCGGCCCAGCAGGACTGGGCAGTGCGGGCCGCCGGGGCGCGCGCCGGCGTGCTGCGCACGTTCCACGACCTGATCGTCGCGCACGCAAACGATCTGGCGGTGCTGCTGACCAGCGAGATGGGCAAGCCGCTGGCCGAGGCGCGCGGCGAAGTGCTGTATGGTGCGTCGTACGTGGAATGGTTCGCCGAGGAGGCCAGGCGCATCTATGGTGACGTCATCCCCGGCCACCAGCAAGACAAACGCATTCTGGTGGTGCGCCAGCCGGTCGGGGTGGTCGGCGCAATCACGCCGTGGAACTTTCCCAATGCCATGCTGGCGCGCAAGCTCGCGCCGGCACTGGCGGCCGGTTGCGCAGTGGTTGCCAAGCCCTCCGAGCTGACGCCACTGTCGGCGCTGGCATTGGCGGTGCTGGCCGAACGCGCCGGTCTGCCTGCCGGCCTGTTCTCGGTGCTGACCACCACCGACGCGAAGACCGTCGGTGAAGCCTTTGCGCAAAGTCCGCAGGTCGCCAAGATAACCTTCACCGGCTCCACCACCACCGGCCGCACGTTGATGCGCCAGGCGGCCGGTCAAATCAAGAAGCTCGGTCTGGAGCTGGGCGGCAATGCACCCTTCATCGTGTTCGACGATGCCGATCTGGACGCGGCGGTCGAGGGCGCGATGCTGTCGAAATTCCGCAATGCCGGTCAGACCTGTGTGTGCGCCAATCGCATCTACGTGCAGGCCGGTATCCACGATGCTTTCGCGCAGGCGCTGGCGCGGCGGGTGCGCGCGCTCAAGGTTGGTGACGGCTTCGAGGCCGGCGTGACAATGGGTCCGCTGATCGACGCACGTGCCGGCGAGAAGGTCCAGGCGCACATCGCCGATGCCCTCGCCAGGGGTGCGCAGGTGCTGGCCGGTGGAGCCGCACATGCGCGTGGTGGCCTGTTCTTCGAACCGACCGTGCTCACGGGCGTGCCGCACGATGCCCGCGTCGCGCGCGAAGAAACCTTCGGTCCGGTCGCGCCGCTGTTCACATTCCACACCGAACAGGAAGTGGTGCGGCTGGCCAATGACAGCGAGTTCGGGCTGGCGTCCTACCTGTTCACGCGTGACGCTTCGCGGATCTTCCGTGTCGCCGAGAAGCTGCAATACGGCATCGTTGGCATCAATACCGGTCTCATCTCCACCGAGGTCGCGCCGTTCGGCGGGATCAAGCAGTCGGGTATTGGTCGTGAGGGCTCGAAGTACGGCATCGACGACTACACCGAGCTGAAGTACCTGTGTGTGGCGGTAGCCGGGGAGGATGCGGCCTGACGAGCCACGCGTTTTTTCTTTCACAAGGGAGGATCAGGGATGAATGGCTATTTGCAGGCATGGCGGCGCTACGCCACGTTCAGGGGCCGTGCGACGCGGCGTGAATTCTGGGGATTCCTGCTGTTGCACGTGCTGGCAATCCTTTTGATTTCCTTTCTGGAGCGGCAGTTCGCCATCGCCAACCCGGAAATCGGCATGGGAAATCTGACCGGTCTCTACCTGCTGGCGAGCTTTTTGCCGGCACTGGCGGTGACGGTGCGCCGTCTGCACGACAGTGGCCTGCGCGGCTGGTGGGTGCTGTTCGGCGTGGTGCCACTGCTGGGCTGGCTGATCGTGCTGGCACTGGCGGCCCGGGACAGCGCCGGTGGTGGTACGCCGGACTCCTGGCCCGACACGCGGGCAGCCTGACAGGTACGTGGCCTGACGCAACGCGGCGACGCATTTCAACCGGACGGAAGAACGACATGGCAATCAACAGACGAGATTTCATCACCAGCACGGCGGCGCTGTCGGGTGCCGTACTGATTCCTTCCCTGCTGCCCTCGACACTGCTGGCCAGCGTGTCCGGTGCAGCGCCCGGGGCATCCACCGCCATCAAGCCGGAACTGCTGGCCGATGCACGCACGGCGGCGACCCGGATGGGCATCGACCCGCGCATCTGGAACTGGCACAGCAGTGCTGCCTCCAGCCCGGGGACCATGCCGGGCAACTGGTACGAGGCCACGCTGGCCGAATGGTCGCGCTTCGGCACACTGCCCGGTGATCAGACCTGCGACGTCGTGGTCGTCGGCGGCGGCCTGCTGGGTGTTTCGACCGCGATGCATCTGGCGGAATCCGGCCTGGACGTGGTGCTGCTCGAAAAGGACAACATCGGCTCGGGGGCCTCGGGGCGCAACGGCGGGCAGCTCACGCCCGGCCTGGCGCGCTGGGAGGCCGAAACCATGGCTTCCAGCCTGTCTTCGGATGAAGCCAGGCGCTTGTGGCGCTTTGCCTCGGTCGAGGCAATGGATCTTCTCGACGGGATCATCTCGCGCCACGGCTTTGCCTGCGACCGCAAGCGCGGGCACATTACGGCCGCCATCCATCCGGGGCACATGGCCGCGCTGGTCGATAATGTCGATGCGCGACGCCAGCTGGGTGATACCGCCATGCGCGTGGTCGGCCCGCACGAGCTGCAGGAAATGATCAAGTCCGGCATCTACCACGGCGCAACCATCGACAGCATCGGCGGGCAGGTGCATCCGCTGGCGCTGCTGCGTGGCATGGCCTACGGCCTGGGGCAGTCAGGTGGGCGCATTTACGAAGGCACCACCGTCAAGTCCATTCAGGAAGCGCCCACCGGCTCCGTCGTCGTCACCGGCGCCGGTACCGTCACCGCACGCAAGGCCGTCGTGCTGGCAGTGCATTACGCCACCGGGGATTTCCTGCCCGATGGCAACACCACGGTGCCGTTCTACACCTACGTGGGAGTCACGCCGCCGCTGCCAATGGCGGCGGGCGAGCTGCTGCCGGCCGACATGCCGGTATACGACACACAGCTGCAGATCGACTACTACCGCGCGGTGCGTGGCAACCGGCTGTTGTTCGGTGGCCAGGGCACGGGCAATTCCTGGTCACCGCGCGACGTCAACAATTACCTGCTCGAACGCATCCGTACGGTCTTTCCGCAGTTGCCCGACCCCGAACTCGAATATTCGTGGGGCGGCATCAGTGACATCACCCTCAATGGCGCCACCGATGCCCGCAAGAGCGATGGCGCGGTGCCGCGCTATCTGGTGCATGGCTGGAGCGGTCATGGCGTGGCCCAGACGGTGCGCATCGGCAAGGCGATCAGCGACGACATCACCGGCCGCAACGACGATTTCACCATGCTCACGCGTATCGAACACGACGTCATCCCGCTGGGGAACTACCTGGGGCCGGTGGCGATTCCGCTGGTCAAGGGCGCGCTCAGCCTGAAGAGCCTGGTCAATCCGACGGAAATGGTGTCGTTCTGATCAGGGCCGGTCATCAGGGCCGGCCAGCGGAGGGGCAGGTCAGAGGGGAGACAGGTTAGTGGCGGGCAGGTCAGTGGAGAGGCTGATGCCGACAGCTAGAATCCACGCTGCCCCCAACGGATGTGCCCTCCTGATGCCTCACGTTTCCTCCGCCTCGAACGACGCTGCCCCGGTAGCCCTGCCCCCCGGCTTCCGCATCTCGGTCGCTCCCATGATGGACTGGACGGACCGGCACTGCCGCAGCTTTCATCGGCTGCTGTCGCAGCAGGCGTGGCTGTACACCGAAATGGTCACGGCCCAGGCCATCGCACATGGCGATCTGGACCATCTGCTGGGCCGGGGCGAGGAGGGTGAACGGGTGGTGCTGCAGCTGGGCGGAAACGACCCACAGCTGCTGGCGCGCGCGGCCCGGGAAGGCGTTGCCTACGGGTACGACGAGATCAACCTGAACTGCGGCTGCCCCAGCGACCGGGTGCGGGAAGGGGCCTTTGGAGCCTGCCTGATGGCCGAGCCGCAGCGCGTGGCCGACTGTGTGGCAGCCATGCAGGCCGTGGTGCCCGTGCCGGTGACGGTCAAGCATCGCATCGGCATCGACCGGCACGAGGATTACGCCTTCGTGCACCGCTTCGTGGAAACGGTGGCGGCGGCCGGTTGCCGGCGTTTCATCGTGCATGCGCGCAATGCCTGGCTGGATGGGCTGGATCCGAAGGCCAACCGCGAGATTCCGCCGCTGCGCTATGCGGTGGTGCACCGGCTGGCGCAGGATTTTCCGCACTGCGCATTCGAACTCAATGGCGGCCTGCAGGATCTGGCCATCGGGCTGGCAGTGGTGACCGATCCGGCCTATGCGGTGCAGCAGCCATTGACCGGGCTGATGTTCGGCCGCAAGGCCTATCATGAACCCTGGCTGCTGGCCGGTGTGGATGCGTGGCTGGCGGTGAACACGCATGGGGGCGCGGATGTGTCTCCGGCCGGGAGCCTGTGTGCGTCCGAAGGGCGCTCAGGGCCATCACGGCCGGAAGGTGACGCGATGCTCACCCGTGCAGGTATCGTCGACGCGCTGGTCGGCTATCTGGAACGGGGGGCGGCGCAGGGGGTGGAGCTGCGCCATCTGGCCCGTCATGTACTGGGGCTCTATCATGGCCAGCCGGCGGCACGGATCTGGCGGCGCCAGCTCAGCGACCCGCTGGCACTGGCCCGCAACGATCCGCAGTGGCTGCGCACCGTGTGTGCCCAGGTCGAGGCCGAAGCGGCCCGGCAGGCGGAATGGCTGGCCAGCCGCAGAGGCTGATCAGTGTGCCCTGCGTTTTTTGCGCTTCGCCCCCTCCGGGTCCACCAGCTGCCGGAAGGTACGCACATAGAGCATCAGCGTTGCATAGCAGCCGGCCGACAGCAGGGCCTCCAGCCAGCCCAGGGCGGCCGACAGGCCGTTCGGGTCACTCATGCCGCGCACGATGCCCTCGCACAGGTACAGCAGGATCAGCATGGTCCAGAGCTGGTAGGGCTTGACCCAGCCGCGGATCAGCGCAGGCAGCACGAACACCAGCGGTAGCACCTTGAACACCAGCAGCGAGCCGCCCGGTTTCAGGGGGGCCAGCCACAGCTCCCACAGGCTGCCCAGTACGATCAGGCCGGCCACCTGGGCCACCGACAGCAGCCGCCAGCGCTGGCAGGCCGCCTGCAGCGTGGCACGGGACGGGGCAGGGAAGGGAGGCGGTTCGGCGGACATGGCGGCGTGTTTCGTGAAGAGGCCCCGGAATGCGGGCTTCGGGTGAGCCGGAAAGTGCTGGAGTGGCCGGGATTATCCCCGAAAAGCTGCATCCTGCGCTGCATCGATGCCACGCCCATCCCGCCGGCAGTACCAGAGGCGGGCTGCGCATTGATAGAATGCCCTGATGCGAATACTGATCAGTAATGACGACGGCTATTTTGCGCCCGGCATCGAGGCGCTGGCCGGCGCACTGGCCGATCTGGCCGACATCATCGTCTTTGCCCCGGAGCGTGACCGTTCCGGTGCCTCCAACTCGCTCACCCTCAGCCGCCCGCTCACGGTCCGGCAGGCAGCCAATGGTTTCCACTTCGTCGACGGCACGCCCTCCGACTGCGTGCACGTGGCGGTGACCAGCCTGCTCGAGCATCGCCCCGATCTGGTGCTCTCCGGCATCAACGACGGCGCCAACATGGGCGACGACACCATCTATTCCGGCACGGTGGCGGCTGCCACCGAAGGTTACCTGCTGGGCATTCCGGCCATTGCCTTCTCTCTGGTCAGGAAGGGCTATCCGCATCTGGACACGGCGGTGCGCGTGGCCCGCGAGCTGGTGCAGCGCCAGCTGGCCAGCCCCTGGCAGGAGCCGGTGCTGCTCAACGTCAACATCCCGGCCGTGCCCCATGCCGAGCTGCAGGGCTTCGAGGTCACGCGCCTGGGGCGCCGTCACCACAGCGAACCCGTCATTCCGGCGCAGAACCCGCGCGGTGAGACCGTGTACTGGATCGGCAAGGCCGGCCCCGAGCAGGACAACGGTCCAGGTACCGATTTCCATGCCACGGCTCACGGCAAGGTCTCGATCAGCCCGCTGCAGATCGACCTGACCGCGCGTGCCCAGCTGGACAAGACGCGGCAATGGCTGGCGTGATCCAGCGCTCGGACAGCGACGGCCTTGTCTCCGAACGTGCGCGGCTGCGCATGGTCGAGCAGCTGCACGCCCAGGGCATCGACTCCGAGCTGGTGCTGGGCGCCATGAAGAAGGTGCCGCGCCACCTGTTCGTCGAGC
>ERZ772971.127-NODE-127-length-48949-cov-4.933857_pt1 | contig 48949 bp, 46 predicted proteins | sample MGYA00511943_ERZ772971 | MGnify/ENA primary metagenome ERZ772971 (study PRJEB29015, sample SAMEA2737929) | human oral metagenome | biome: human oral; feature: human-associated habitat; material: dental | place: China | collected 2144 ... | reverse complement strand
GCTGATGAGCTACACCATCGACAGCACCGCCACCCGCCACAACCTCGACGACCTCGCCGACTACTACCTCAACCACAAAACCACCCCCTACGAAGACCTCGTCGGCAAAGGCGCCAAACAACTCACCATCGACCAAATCCCGCTGGAAGCCGCCAGCGACTACGCCTGCGAAGACGCCGACATCACCCTGCGCCTGAAAGAACACCTTGCGCCCAAACTCGCCGCCGCGCCGCGCCTTGAAGCGCTCTACCGCGACCTCGAACTGCCGCTGGCCGAACAGCTCTACCGCATCGAAGAACGCGGCGTGCGCATCGACCCTGCCGCACTTGCCGCCCACAGCGCCGAACTCAGCGACCGCCTCGCCACCCTAGAACAACAGGCGCACGACCTCGCGAGCGAAGCCTTCAACCTCGGCTCACCCAAACAACTACAAAAAATCCTCTACGAACAACAAAACCTGCCCATCATCCGCAAAACCCCGAAAGGCCAGCCCAGCACCGACGAAGAAACCCTGGCCGAACTTGCCGAAACCCACGGCGCCGAACTGCCGCGCCTCATCCTCGAACACCGCAGCCTCGCCAAACTGAAAAGCACCTACACCGACCGCCTGCCCGAACTGGTGAACCCGCAGACGGGGCGCATCCACACCAGCTACCACCAGGCCGTAACCAGCACCGGCCGCCTCTCATCGAGCGACCCCAACCTGCAAAACATCCCGGCGCGCAGCGACGAAGGCCGCCGCATCCGCCAAGCCTTCATCGCCGCCGACGGCATGCAAATACTGGCCGCCGACTACTCACAAATCGAACTGCGCATCATGGCGCACCTCTCCGCCGACCCCGGCCTGCTCGCCGCCTTTGCCAGAGGCGACGACATCCACCGCGCCACCGCTGCTGAAATCTTCGGCGTCGCGCCAGATGCCGTCAGCCGCGAACAGCGCCGCGACGCCAAAGCCATCAACTTCGGCCTTATCTACGGCATGAGCGCCTTCGGCCTCGCCCGCCAGCTCAACATCCCGCGCGGCCAGGCGGCGGACTACATCGACACCTATTTCGCGCGCTACCCGAAAGTGCGCGACTACATGGAAACGACGCGCGAAACCGCGCGCCGTCAGGGCTACGTCGAAACCCTCCTGGGACGACGCCTCTACCTGCCGGACATCAACAGCAAAAACCCGCAACGGCGGCAGGCCAGCGAACGCCTCGCCATCAACGCGCCGATGCAGGGCAGCGCTGCCGACATCATCAAGCGCGCCATGCTCGACCTCGACCGCGCCCTCGGCAGCAGGGACGACCTGCACCTGATCATGCAAGTGCATGACGAACTCGTCTTTGAAATCGCGCCGGAAAGCAGCGCCGCCCTCATCCCGCAAATCAGGACACTGATGGAAAACGCCGCACAACTGAGCATCCCGCTCATCGTCGATACCGGCCTCGGCACCAACTGGGATGAGGCACACTGACTGCCTGGAAGACATACCGTTTTGGACTACAATCACCTTCAGAAACCACCCGGAGAACCCGTATGACGGATTTACTACACTTCGTGCATGACAAAACGCGCCCACGCAAACGCAAGGCAACATTGCCGGAGACCCCCAACCCATTAACCGCAGAAACCCTGACCAAAGCCGAACGCGGCGAAGAATTGCTTGCGGCAGAAAATGCCGAGGACCTGTTCAAAAAGCTGGGGATTTAATGCCGCTGCGACCGCTGCGCACAAAACAATTTGAGCGCGATATCAAACGCTGCCAAAAGCGCGGCAAAAACATGGAAAAACTGAAAACATTGATTGTGCTGCTACTGGAAGAACAGCCACTCCCCATTCACTATCGCGATCATCCACTTGGTGGGGATTGGCAGGATTGGCGTGATGCCCATATTGAGCCGGATTGGCTACTGCTCTACCGTGTAGATGATGGGGCCCTGATCTTGTCGCGTACCGGCAGCCATGCCGATTTATTCGGTTAGGGAAAACCAACCCGCCTGAAGTGCGACTTTTCCCCGCTTGGCGGTAACCCGCTCACAGCCCTCGTATAATCCCCCGCCAATCCCATTCCCTGCCCCACACCATGCGCGACCCCAAACCCGCCGCCAGCGGCGACCTTTTCCAACTCGTCAGCAACTACCAGCCCTCCGGTGACCAGCCGACCGCCATCGCCCAACTCCTCGAAGGGCTGGAAGACGGCCTTGCCAAGCAGACCCTGCTCGGCGTGACCGGCTCCGGCAAAACCTTCACCATGGCGAACGTCATCGCCCGTGCGCAGCGCCCCGCGCTCATCCTCGCGCCGAACAAAACCCTCGCTGCCCAGCTTTACGGCGAAATGCGCGAATTCTTCCCGCATAACGCCGTCGAATACTTCGTTTCCTACTACGACTACTACCAGCCGGAAGCCTACGTCCCCGCCTCGGACACCTTCATCGAAAAAGACGCCTCCATCAACGAACACATCGAACAGATGCGCCTTTCCGCCACCAAAGCCATCCTGGAGCGGCGCGACACCATCATCGTCGCCTCCGTCTCCTCCATCTACGGCCTCGGCGACCCCAGCCAGTACCGGCAAATGCGCCTGCACCTCTCCAGAGGCGAACGCATCGACCCGCACGACGTGCATGCCCACCTCGCCGAACTGCAATACACGCGCAACGACATCCAGCTCGCGCGCGGCACCTTCCGCAGCAAAGGCGACACCATCGACATCATGCCCGCCGAATCCGACTGGTACGCGGTGCGCATCGAACTCTTCGACGACACCATCGAAAACATCCGCTACTTCGACCCGCTCACCGGCGAAATGCTCGACCCCGTGCCGCGCGTCACCATCTACCCGAAAACCCACTACGCCACGCCGCGCGACACCATCCTCGCCTCCATCGAACTCATCAAGGCAGAACTGCGCGAACGCGTCGCTGCCCTCGTTGAACAGAAAAAACTCGTCGAAGCGCAGCGCCTCGAACAGCGCACCCGCTTTGACCTGGAAATGATGGTAGAGCTCGGCTACTGCTCCGGCATCGAAAACTACTCGCGCTACCTCTCCGGACGACAAGCGGGCGAACCGCCGCCGACCCTGCACGACTACCTGCCTGCCGACGCATTGCTGATGATTGACGAAAGCCACGTCACCATCCCGCAGCTAAACGGCATGTACCGGGGCGACCGATCGCGCAAAGAAACCCTGGTGGATTACGGCTTCCGCCTGCCATCCGCGCTCGATAACCGCCCGCTGCGCTTCGAAGAATTTGAGGCAATTGCGCCGCAGACCATCTACATCTCGGCCACACCGGGCGACTACGAACGCGAGCATAGCGGCCAGACCGTCGAACAAGTCGTGCGCCCGACCGGCCTGCTCGACCCCGAAGTCGAAATCCGCCCGGTCGAAAGCCAGGTTGAAGACGTGCTTGGCGAAATCCGCACCCGCGTTGCCGCTGACGAACGCGTCCTCATCACCACGCTGACAAAAAAAATGGCCGAAGACCTCACCGACTACCTGATGGAGCACGACGTGCGCGTGCGCTACATCCACTCGGACGTTGGCACCGTCGAACGCATGGAAATCATCCGTGACCTGCGCCTCGGCACCTTCGACGTCCTGGTCGGCATCAACCTGCTGCGCGAAGGGCTGGACATGCCGGAAGTCTCACTGGTCGCCATCTTCGACGCCGACAAAGAAGGCTTCCTGCGCGGCGAACGCGCCCTCATCCAGACCATCGGCCGCGCCGCGCGCAACGCCAAAGGCAAAGCCATCCTCTACGCGGCACACATCACCCGCTCCATGCAGGCGGCGATGGACGAAACCAGCCGCCGCCGCGAAAAGCAGCAGGCCTACAATGCCGCGCACGGCATCACCCCGCAGACCATCCGCAAAAAAATCACCGACGTGATGGAAGGGGCGCATGTCGCCATCAAAGCGAAAAAAGCGCACCGCGAGCGCGACAAAGAAACGATGCCCGCCGACCCGAAAGCTGCCGCCAAACTCATCAAACAACTCGAAAAAGAAATGCTCACCCACGCCAAAAACCTCGAATTCGAACAGGCCGCCGCCCTGCGCGACCGCATCAAGCACATCGAGCAGACCGTGTACATCGAGCAGGCGTGAACATGAACCTCTATTTTGACCCGCAGCTCGCCCAGGGCTACAAAAGCCAGGCGCAAATTGTGCGCGTCCTCTCCGAACACTGGCTGAAAACGAACGTCTCCTGCATCAACTGCGGTGCACCGCTCATCAAAACCGGCAACAACAGCCCCGCCCGCGACTTCAACTGCAGCGGCTGTCGCGAAAACTACGAGCTGAAAAGCCACCAGGGCACACACGCCCCGCGCCGCATCAATAATGGCGCCTACCATACCCTGCTCGCCCGTCTGCGCGCCGCCGACAACCCCAACTTCCTCATCCTTAGCTACCGCGCCGCCGATTACGCCGTGCAACAACTCACCCTCATCCCCAAACACTACCTCACCGCAGAACACATCCGCCCGCGCAAGCCGCTCACTGCCCGCGCCAAGCGCCAAGACTGGATCGGCAGTACCATTGACCTCACACCACTACCCGCCAGCGGCAAAATCCTGCTCATTGACCGGATGCAGCCTGTTGACCGGGAAACCGCGCGCCGACAATGGCATACCCATCTTTTCCTGCGCGACGATACCCCGCAGAAAACCTGGCTACTCGCCGTTATGTGCTGCCTCGAAGAACTGCCGGATAGCTTTACCCTCGCCGACTGCTACCGCTTCGTGCCCGCGCTGCAACGCGCCTACCCCGACAACCGCAACATCGAAGCGAAAATCCGCCAACAACTGCAAACCCTGCGCGACCGGGGACAACTCACCTTCCTCGGACGCGGGCGTTACCAGAAAACCCGCCCACAGGTACCCTAACCATGCCCATCCTCACCCTGCGCAACCGCGAACACCCCTTCCGCCTCTTCTTCCCGCTCGCCTGTCTCGGTGCCTGGGTTGCCCTCCTGCCGTGGCTGGCGCTCCTGCTTGTCCCCGCACACGCCGCTTATCCGCTGCACTGGCACGCTTTTGCCTTCCTGAACCTCTGCGCCGGGGCGGGCTTTGTCGGTTTCCTCATGACCGCCCTGCCTGCCTGGACGGACGACCCTGCGCCGCGCCGCTACCACAGCACCATCCTGCTCGTCCTCTGGGCCGCTATTCTCGTCGCCCTGCCCTACCCCGCGCTTGCCGCCTGGACTAGCGGCGTCTTCTGGCTCTACCTCACCGCCTACACCGCGCTGCGCGTCATCCGCAACCGCAACAGCCGCCTCATCAGTTTTATCCTCGTCCTCACCCTGCTCACCACCTGTGCCGTTGCCTACAATCTGCGGCCCACAGGCGACATCCTGCACCGCATGGTGGACGTGATGCTCATCGCCGTGGCGCTGGTCAACTTCCGCGTTGGTCGCGCTATAGGCAATCAGGCGCTGGAAGACGGCGGCCACAGCACCCTGACCTTCCTGCCCAATCCCTATACCAAAAATATCAGCGCCCTCATCCTCGGCCTTTATGCCGTCATTGCCGCTTGCGGTGCCGCCGACCCCATCCAGGGCTGGCTGGCGCTTGCCACCGCCGCTGCCTTCGCCGCCCGCCTGCAAGAATGGCACAGCCTCATGCTGCTGCGCGCGCCTTACGTCCGCGCCCATTACGCCGTCAGCCTGGCGCTGGTCGCGGGTTACACCCTGCTCGGTGTCGCCCAGCTCGGCCTGCCCGTATTCTTCAGCCCGGCGCGGCACCTGCTCGCCATCAGTGCCATGCTGGCGATGGTGCTGGTCATTATGAGCATCGCCGGTATGCGCCACAGCGGTCTGGATTTGCGCTTTTATCCAGACACCCGCCTCGCTCTTGCTCTCATCCTCATCGGCGGTATCAGCCGCTGCCTCGGCGCCCTGCTGCTGCCGAACCTCATCACCATCTACGCCATCCCTACCGCCTGCATCGCCGCTGCCTTTACCCTCTACGCCCTGCGCTACCTCGGCATCTTCCGCCGCACCGAACCGCATTGACCGCCTATGAACCGCACCCTCATCCATCTCCACCTCGCCCTGCTTGCCGCCATCCTCGTCCTCGCCGCCTGCGCCACCTTCCGCGCCGCCGACAGCAGCAACCTGCCGCTGCTTGCCGCTGGTTGCCTGCTGTGGGGCTGGACGGCGTACCACCGCCGCAGCGACTGGGCAGGCAGCAATCTTTTCCTCCTCACCTGGCTCGTTTTCCCGCTGCTGAAAGGCATCAACCGCCACCTCCTACCTTGGCATGCGGACACCCTGCTCGCTACCATTGACCGCCATCTCTGGGGCGGGCGCATTCTGCCCGCCTATTTCCGCTATGAAGCGCACCCGTACCTCACCGACCTGCTCACCGCCTGCTATTTCAGCTTCTACGCCATCGTCCTCGGCAGCGTCGCTTGGTACGCCTACACGCGGGCAATGCCGGCTGCGCGCCGCTATTTCAACGGTCTCATCTTCCTCTACAGCACGGGCTTTATTGGTTATTTCCTTCTGCCCGCTGCCGGTCCCGCCTTCACTACCCATCCCGACGGCGGCGCAAGCGGCATCATCGCGCCGTCGCTCATCGCCATCATCAAGGACGGCGTTACCGGCATGGACGTTTTCCCCAGCCTGCACACCGCCCTCACCCTCTACATCACCACCTACCTGTGGCGCGACGGCAAACGCATGGCGGCGCTCATCTGTGCTCCGCTCACCGCCGGCACTATCGTCGCCACCATCTACCTGCGCTACCATTACGGCGTGGATGTTCTCGCCGGATTTCTCCTCGCCGTTTGCGCCCTGCGTGCCGTCCGCGCGAGTCCACATCCCTGTTCATAAACCGGCATCAGCCAAGGAAGCCCCATGAAAAACGCGCAAAAAGCACAAACCCTCGTCTCCGCCATCACCCACGCGATGGTCGAAGCAGACTACGCCCGCATCTACCAACTGCTGCTGGAACTGGACGACATCGCGCCAAACAAAGCCGTCAATGCCCTCGCCATCCTGCAAGGCGTCCTCGGCGACAACCCGCAAGCCAAGGCCGAAATCTTCGATAAATTCATTCCTGGCGGCGCAGACAAGGACAGCAAATTCGAAATCTCGTTCAGCCCCTTCAATCCAGGCAAAAAATAAAGGAACCCCCATGCCTATCTTTACCCCCACCGGAGAACAAGACCCCTTCCTGCACGTCCACCTGCGTCGTGGCGAAGAAATCTACTGCGAAAGCGACGCCATGGTCATGATGGACAACACTCTCGAACTGCGCGGGAAAATGCAGGGCGGCTTCATGAGCGCGCTGGTGCGTCGTCTCACCAATGGCGAAAGTTTCTTCCAGCAGCACATCCGTGCCGAACGCGGCGACGGCGACTGCCTGCTCGCCCCGCTCATGCCGGGCGACCTGGAAATCCTCGACATCGGCAAAACCCAATACAACCTGAACGACGGCGCCTATCTCGCCGCAACCAGCGGTGTCTCCCTCACCGCACGGATGCAGAACATCGGCTCGGCGCTCTTTGCCGGTACCGGTGGCTTCCTCATCGGCCAGACGGCGGGCGAAGGGCAACTGGTGGTCAACGGCTTCGGCACCCTTTTCACCCTGGATGTCACGGCGGACAATCCGGTCATCATCGACAACGGCCACGTCGTCGCCTGGGACAGCCGCCTGCACTACGAAATCTCGGTAACCACCGGCAACAGTCGCGGCCTCATCGGCAACCTCGTCAACAGCGTGACGAGCGGCGAAGCGGTGGTGCTCAAATTCAGCGGCAACGGCAAAGTCATCCTCAGTTCGCGCAACCCGACAAGCTTCCGCGCCTGGGCCAAGGCCTGAGGACATCACATGAACGACGCACCCAAAACCGCGCTGGAAGCGCTGACGCCACCGCCGGAACTGGCAGAAGCGCTGGCGGATATCGAGCTCGACATCCCGCCGCGCAGCAAGAGGCAGCGTCGCCCCGTGAACTTTGCAGATTAACCCCGCCCCAAGGAACCCCATGCAACCCCAAAAAATCGGCCTTACCGCCCTTACCGCCCTCGTCCTCAGCTCCATGATCGGCTCCGGCATCTTCAGCCTGCCGCAGAACATGGCGGAAGTCGCGGGTGCCGAAGCCCTCCTCATCGGCTGGCTCATCACCGGCGTCGGCATCATCGCCCTCGGCCTCTCCTTCTGGTACCTGTCGCGCCTGCGCCCCGATCTTGACGGCGGCATCTACGCCTACGCCCGCGCCGGCTTCGGCGAACTCGTCGGCTTCTTCTCTGCCTGGGGCTACTGGCTCTGCGCCACTATCGGCGTGACCGGCTACCTTGTTGTCGCCTTTGAAGGCATCGGCACCTTCACCGACACACCGGAGCGCGCCATCTTTGGCCAGGGCAATACCTTCTACGCCTTCATGGGCGAATCCCTCATCGTCTGGGCGGTCTATTGGCTCGCCTCGCGCGGCGTGAAAGAAGCGGCGGGGGTGAATCTCATCGCCACCATCGTCAAAGTCTTCCCGCTGCTGCTCTTCATCGCCCTCGCCCTGTGGTACTTCAATGGCGCGACCTTCAACACCGATTTCAACGGCGCGACGCTGGGCACCTCCACCCTCACCCAGGTGAAGGGCACCATGCTCATCACCCTGTGGGTCTTCACCGGCGTCGAAGGCGCGGCCATCCTCTCCGCGCACGCGAAAAAGCGCAGCGACGTGGGCCTTGCCACCGTGCTCGGCATCCTCATCGCCCTGGTTCTCTACATCGCCATCACCGTGCTGGCTCTTGGCATCCTGTCGCGCGCCGACATCGCCGCCCTGCCCAATCCCTCCATGGCAGGCGTACTGCAAGCGATGATGGGCACGGCGGGAAAAATCATCATCACCCTCTGCCTCATCGTCTCCGTGCTCGCCTCCTACCTGAGCTGGATCCTCTACTCGATGGAAGTACCCTACTACGGTGCCCAATACGGCGCCTTCCCCAAAACCCTCCTCGCGCAAAACGCGCGCGGTGTGCCGCACCACTCGCTGCTTTTCTCCTGCCTGACCATCCAGATTTGCCTGTTGCTCGTACAACTGACCAGCAACAGCTACAGCACCCTGCTGAAAATCTCGACCTCGATGATCCTCGTGCCTTACCTCCTCATCGGCGCCTACCTGCTGCAAATCGCCTGGCGCGAACGCCTCACCCTGCGTATCCGCCTAACCGCCGTGCTCGCCACCCTCTACGCGGTGTGGATACTCTACGCGGCGGGCATCGAACACCTGCTGCTTGCCGCACTGCTTTACGTGCCCGGCATCGCCCTCTTCCTCTACGCGCAGACCCGCCACTTCGGCTACTTCCCGCGCCTGCGCCCCTACGAAAAAGTCATCCTGCTGCTGCTCGCGCTGCTGTTCATTCCGGCAATACGGCAGCTGCTGCACACACCCGGATAAAAACCTTCTCCTGGGGGAACACCGCCCCGCCAAGCGGGATAAATCTTGGAGTTGCGTAGGGCTGATTTTCGCCGACTGCAAAACGATGCTGCTATGGCAATAGCGGGCTCAAATCACCCTACGGCTTGAACCGCCCCCCGGCAGTGTCAATACCGGGTTTTGTCATGTCCACAGGACGCAGCCATAAAAAATCCTCCCGCTGGGGAGGATTTGGCGACTGCAATGCGCAGCGGAGATTTTATAAGGGAGCAACGCCACCGCTGATGCCCCAGCTCTGCGTGCGCCCTTTTTGCTCGGTGTAGTTGTAATCGCTGACGCGGCCTGTGGCGAGCGAGATTTCCACTTCCAGCATTTGCGATTCCTGACGCGCGGTCACGGCGTTGTCGCCAAGCAGTCCGCCGGCAGCGGCGCCTACACTGGTAGCAATTGCCTGGCCGCTGCCGCCACCGATCTGGTGTCCGAGTACGCCGCCGAGAATGGCACCACCAATACCCGCCGCCCCTTTCTTGATGCTGTCATCGTTGCGGTAGGCATAGACCAGTTTTTTGACGCCCAGTTTCTGGTTGATTTGTACGGAAACCGGTTCGCCGAACATGGCGCGGATTTGCGCTTCGGTGGTGACGTTGCGCTGAATGGCATTAACGTTGCCGTAGTTCAGGCGGTCGCCGTGGCTGATGCCGCAGCCGCTAAGTGCAAGGGCGAGGACTGCGGCAAGGAAGGTATGTTTGCGGTTCATGGTCAATTCTCTATGGTTGGGGAAGTCGTCGTTATCCTACGCCTTTTACTGCGCTTGCGGCATACCGCTTATTCACCCGCCGTACCAACCGTGATTTCCACGCGGCGATCGGGTTGCAAGCAGGCAATCAGCGCCGCTTTGCCTAGGTTGTCGCGACAGTTACTGAGCGGGTGCGCACTGCCCAGGCCGGCGCTGCGGATGCGGCTTGCAGCGATGCCGCCACGGACGAGGTAATCACGCACGGCTTCGGCGCGTCGACGCGAGAGGTCGCGGTTGTAGTCATCGCTGCCGAGGCGGTCGGTATGTCCGGTCACGGTAATGCGCGCCGTTTTGTCAGCGGCATCCAGTTTGTGCAGCACGTCTTGCAAGGCGCCGGTGGCGTCAGCTTTGAGTGTCGCCGAGTCGAAATCAAACAGCGCATCGGTTGCGAGGCGGAAGGGCTGTGCCTGCTCTGCGTCATAGACGCGGGCGCAGTCTTCCGGTAACCAGTACTTGGCAGCGACACGGTTGTCATCCCCATAGATGAGTTTCAGGTGACAAACTGCGCGGTTTTCCGGCGTGTATTCCGGGCGTTGCAGGATGTAGTTCCATTCGCGCGCGCCCCGGATTTCGCTGAAATGCGGCACATCCAGCAGGGTGAAGACGTTAGCGCGTTCCAGACCGACTTTGACGGCGGCAATCGTCGGCGACGGCAGGCGCAACGGTTCTTTGCGCCAGCTGTCTTTTTGCGTAGGCCAGACGAGTTCGCCGACGCTGCCGTCAGCGCGCACGTTTTTGCTGACGGTCGAGGTGCAGCCGGTGAGCAGGGCGGCGGCGATAATGATGGCAAGCAGTGTGTGTTTCATGTTTCCTCCTTTACCACTGATAGCCCACGCCGATGCTGGCGCCGGCTTCTTTGCTGTTGACGTTAGCCGCACCCTTGATGATCCAGCGACCATTGTCACTGATGGTGGAAAGACCAACGGCGACGGCAGACTGACCGTCGTAGTAGCCGCCTGCGGCGGCAACCATGCTGGCGCCGGGGCGGTAAGCCTGCGGCAGTCCGGCGGTGGCGATGGCGGACGCCACCCCGGCGCGGGCGCTATCGATACGTTTGCCCATGCCATCCATGCGTTGGCCAAGGGCGTAGAGCTGCGCACCGTTGACGGCATCCTGACTGTCCGGCGCGATGCGGCCGGGCGCGACGTTCTGGATAGCGCGGTTATTGGCATTCAGACCGTCGGCGCTGACGTAGGTATCGCCGTTGACCGTCAATCCGTCTTTATTGAGGCTGTTGCCGGCGATGGCGAAGCCGTCCGGGTTCATGCGCGCATCGCCTGTCGTCACGCTGTTAAGGGTGATGTCGTCGGCAAGTTCGACCCGATAGTTATCACCGCTCTGGCGTACCCGCGTATTTTTTCCACCCGATACGGTCGTGTTGTTGAAGACCTGGGTAATGTTGGTGTTGTTTATGACCGGTGGACGCGCAGCGACAGCTTTGAGCTGACTGTAATTGACCGCATCGTTGTCATCAGAACCTGCGGCAACGTTGGTGATTTTGTTGCCGCCATTATCCAGCCCGTCTTTGGTGAGCGAGACGGGAGCACCTGCCGCGCCGTTATCAATCGTGATGCCATTGTTATTAATGGTGGTATCACCTGCCTTGACGCTCGTTACTTCGATGTCGTCTTTCATCGCCACTTTGATGCCGTTGGCATCGGCGCTGGTCGAGATGTTCTTGTTGTCACCATTGACGGCCACCGTGTCGCCGAGTTTTTTAGTACCCGTAGTGCCACTGTCACCGGTGTAGGTCAGCCCTTTGTTATCCACCGCATCTTTGGCATCCACGCCTTTCTGGATGTCGTCTTTGGCCTGCTGGGTCAGGTCGACGTCGTAGGTGGTGGTATGGTTGCTGCTCTGGCGGGGGGTTACACTGACGCTGCCGCCGCTCGGTTGCGCGACCACGGTTTTTTCGGCGTGGATTGTGTATTCGTTGCCACCGCTGGCATTGGTGCCAGTATCCACGGTTATGTTGTCGCCTGCTACCACGGTGGTGTGTTTTGCCGCTTCGGTAGCAACATTTTTCAACTGGTCTTCGGTCGCCGCCCTGCCGCTGGTGATGTTGTTCGGGTTCCAGGTGGTGTTGGTAAGGCCCGTCACATGGCCATTATCACCGTCAATTTTCACCGGCTTGGAGGAGCCAATGTTAATGACGTTGCCAAGGCCAAGCTGCACACCGCCTGCCACGGTGGTACTGACGATATTGCTGTCGCCCTTGACATTGATGGTGTCGCCCAGGGCGTATTTGTTGCTGCCTGTCGTGCCACCGAAGTTGATGCCCTTGGCAATGGCAGTGCTGTTGTTGGTAATGTTCTGGTTCGTCTGGAACAGCTGGCTGCCATTGACAGCATCTTTGCTGCTCGCGCTCACGTCCCCATCGGCAAGCCCGGTGATTTTCTTATCCTTCATATCAATACCGCTACCGTTAATAACCGGGCCGCCGTTGTTGATGGTCAGGCTGTCGGCTTTCAGATCGGGCTTGGTGGCAATGGTAATTTCCTTGCCGTTATTGGTGATGGCGATGTTGTCGCCATCTTTGAATTTCACGGTGTCCTTGGGTTTAACGTTCTCGCTCGTACCGCCATTAACCTGGAAATTCCAGCCGGCATTGACCTTCTTGATGGCATCATGCACGGTGTTTTCGCCGGTGTCGCCAATGTTAGTCATGGTGATATTGCCCTTGTTGTCCATGGCCGCATTGCCACCCAGGGTCTTAACCGTGGTCTTGCCGAGATTGCCCAGCGCCTCCTGAGTTAAATAGAGCTGGCTGCCGTTGATGGCGTCGGTGCTGTCCTTACTAATTTTTCCGGCGGCCACATTAATCAGCTGCCGTTCACCGCCATCTTTGCCGACGCTAACCACGCCATTGGCCGCATTGCCCACGCCAGCAAAGCCGTTGTAGGTGATGCCATTGACGGTGGCCTGAGTTTCGGCGGTGGCGGCCCGGTCGGTGGAAGCGTTGCCGAGCACCACGCTGTTGGCCTGGCTGGTGGTTACGTCCTTGCCGAGGACAAAGCTGTTGGCCTGACCAACGGTGTTGCCGCTGCCCAAGGCGCCGGAGCCGTTGCCACTGACGCTATTGCCTTTACCCACGGCCACGGCGGCACTGCCAGTGGCTTCAGCCTTATGGCCCACGGCGGTGGCACTGCTGTTGCCGGTGGCTTTGGCCTCCAGACCAACGGCAGTGGTTCCCCACTGGTCTGCCTTACTGGAAGCACCCAGTGAGGTGGCGCCGGCGCCGCTGGCGTTGGCATACACACCCACCGCCGTTGCCGAATCCTTACTGCTGCGCGCCCCATCGCCCAAGGCCACGCTGGATTTGCCGGTGGCATGGGAATCCTGGCCCGCCGCCAGTGAATTCTGGCCAAAGGCTTCTGCCTTCTGTCCGAAGGCAGCGGCGTTAGTGCCTTTGGCGCTGCTATCCGCACCAACGGCGACGGAGCCCAGGCCGGTTACGGTGCCGGAATCGGCGGTGGCCGTGCCGGCTTCCACCGTTGCATTGGTGCCAATGGCGATGGCATTGGCAGCGTCGGCGTTGGATTTATAGCCCACGGCCACAGACTTGGCACCCTTAGCTACGGTGCGGGCATTGGCGTTATCACCGCCACCGATGGCAACGCCATACTGGCTCTGCACTTCGGCATAGGCACCAACGGCGGTGGCGGTGCTGGCATTCACATTGGCGGAGTTGCCAATGGCCACCGCATCTTTAAGCGCCTGTTCACCAGTGTACGTAACGGTTTCATTGCGCGTGGCAATGCTATTGCCCCGGCCGGCCGGGTCCATGGAAGTAAGGTTGGCACCGGTGGCACCTAATTTAATGTTGTTACCGAAGACCACGCTGTCCGTGGTCTGCCCACCCACAATGTTTTTATTACCAATGGCGTAGTTGCCGGTACCGCCCACATAACTGCGAGAAGTTTTATCAAAATTGCCGGGATTGCCGTGGGGGGCAGAACTCCAGGCGCCCGATGACTTGCCACTGACCACGGTGCCCGTACCTAGGGCCGTGCTACTGCTGGCTGAATCGGTGGCGATGGTGTGATAGCCGATAGCCGTACTGGTCAATCCCTTGGCATAGCTGAATGAACCCACGGCAGTGGCCCGCTGACCGCCACCGGAGGCCATGGTGCCAAGAGCTACGGCACCGTTGCCATTGGTATAGGCCCGGGTGCCCACCGCCGTAGACCAGCCCACGTTCGCACTAGAATAGGAACCAATGGCCGTATTGTTTTCGCCGGCGTTGGCGGCGGCCCGGTTACCAATGGCAATGCCATCGCGGTCTTGCACCGAAACATTCTGGCCAATGCCAATGGAGGCAACCCCCTTTAGCGTATTTTGGGTACCAATGGCAATAGCTCCATCAGCAGCTGCATTGTTTTGTCGTCCCACAGCAATGGAATCCAGAGCTGTAGCCTCACTTTTATGACCAATGGCAATGGAGGTGTTTTTTCCAGCACCGCCAAGCTTGCTCCCGCTACCAATGACAATGCCATATTGGGATTGCCCAGTATTTATATTTTGACCAAGAGCAATGGAGTGAGGGGAGGTAGCCTGGGCCTTATGGCCAACGGCTACGGCAGAAGTACCGGAAGCGGCGGCGTCTACTCCAGCGGCAAGTGCGTGTGTGCCTGTTGCTCCATCATTGTTGTAGTTGCCATCCGTGGAGGCACTGCCTTTGACACTGTAATAGTGCGTTTTATCGGCGTCGATTTGCTTCGCTACGGCATAAAGCTGACTGCCGTTAATGGCATCCGTGCTGGTCTTGCTGATTTCCCCCGGCGCGACGTGTTTGATTTGCCGCTCGAAATTCAGTTTGCCTACGGATACTTGATCGCCCGCCTGAATATTGGCACCACCGGCAAAATCTTTATACGTGATTCCGCCGACAGTGGCTGTGGTAACGGCTGTTGCGTTTGTTTCCGTGGTCGTCCCTGCCCCAAGTGCCACAGCGTTATCCTTATTGGCATTGGCACCAACGCCGAGAGCGGTGGATGCTAAACCACCGGCGGTGGTTTTCGTACCGAAGGCGGTGGAGAGCTCGCCGGTGGCTTGAGCCTGCACACCAACGGCCACGGCGGCGTCGCCGGTGGTGGTGGCCCGGTATTGCTGGACGCCGCTTCCGACCAAAATATCGCCGGTGAGATCTTTATAGGTCGTAGCGGTGGTGGAAGTGTTAAGGCCAGCCCCTGGCGTACTACTCTTGGAAACCGTATCCAAATCGTCGCCGCCGATGGCCACCGAGGAATTACCTGTGGCCTTGACGTTATTGCCCAGAGCCGTGGACTGGTCGCCAAGGGCTTGAGTTTCAGCACCGATGGCAATGCCCTGGCTCAACGCAGCGTTAGCCTTATAGCCGATGGCGATGGTTTCCTTATTAAGGGATTGGCTGTCTCTACCAATGGCAATGGCGCCCCGCTTATGTTGTGAATGGTTACTGGAGTCAGCTTTACTACCGTTACCCACTGCTATGTCATCGGTACCACTGGCCTGGGCCGGGGTGGCCGGGTTAGGGCTGATGATCAAACTGTTGGGGTTGGTGCCGTTATTTATCACCGGCGCTGCTAGGCCCGGCGCGGCAACAAAGAACAGCGCCGCAGCCAGTGCATGACGGATAAAGCGCGGTTTGCCCGCGCGAGTGGATGATTTGCCGTGGACGCATGCGGTTTCCGGCACGGCGATCCAAGTGCCGAGGGTACGGTTGTAGTAAGTTTTGAAGATATGATTCATGGGGTTTCCTGTAAAAAAAAAGTGAAGGCGAATGCGGCATTCCTTGCATTCAGCGAAAAAGCTGGTGGATTATAAGATTTTGTTTTTGCGTTATTATTTGAATTTTCCGTTTATGATATTGGAGTAGATTGATGCGCACGACACATGCCACCAACGCGCCACCCTTTGTTTGCCATCCCCTTTGGCAGCAAAATTTGCATATAGCAAGTGCGATGCCAAAAAGAAACGGACGCCTTACGGCGTCCGTTAGTTTGTTATCTCCGGCAGGCGTCAGGGGCGATAACGCTCGACTTTTGCCGTATCCGTGGACTCTTCCGTAGCGGATGGTTCTTTGTTTTCGCACACGTCCTTGCAGCCGCAGGCTCGCTCGACGCCAACGGCGCCCAGTCCGCCACAGCTGCCTTTGATAGGCTGGCGGCCAAAAATGACGCCAATGGCCATGCCGGCGCCGACGAGCATGAGGATGATGAATGCGACGATGAAGGTGCTCATGGTTGTTCCTCCTGTATGGCTTGGGTGAAGGCTTTGCTTCTCTGAATGAGGTAGGGTTTGCCGCCCTCGCCTGCCAAGATGAGTTCGGCAGCAAGGTTGTACGCATCAGCAAAGGCCAACGCTTTTTTGTCGCCAAGCAGCATCAGGGTGGTAGCGTAGGCATCTGCCGTCATGCAATCGTCCGCGAGAACGGTCGCGGACAAGAGACGCGAGCTATGCGATTTGCCATCTTTCGGATCAATGATGTGGTAGGCCATTTCGCCGCCCTTTTCGGCGTAGTTGCGGTAGTTGCCGGAGGTCGCCATGGCAGGCAGGCGGTCATTCATCTCGATGATGTTGGCCACAGCTGCGCCACTGACTAACCCAGCTTCCGGCCGCTCGATGCCGACGCGCCACGGTGTACCGTATTTGTTGCCTTTGCTGCGGATTTCGCCACCGATTTCAACGAGGTAGTTGGGGTATCCCGCCGCATAGATAGTTTCAGCGACGACGTCCACGCCGTAGCCTTTGGCGATGGAGGAAAGGTCTATGAAGATTTCCGGATCACTTTTGCTGAGCCCTTCTGCGCTGAGTTGCAGTTTGTGGTAACCGACGTGTTGCAGGGCAGCGGCAATTTCCGCGTCGCTAGGCTTGTCTTGCCGCTTTTCCGGGCCAAATCCCCACAGGTTGACCAGCGGCCCGACGGTAATGTCATACACGCCTTCGCTCTCTTTGCTGATTTCCAGCGCTTTGGCGAGGACGCGGCGCAGGCCGTCGCTCACAGTCTGCGGGCTGGTATCGCGGCTGTGGTTGATGCGCATCAGCTCGGAATTGTCGCGGTAGGTGGACATGCTCTCATTCACCGCTTCGAGTTCGCTCTCGATGCGCTGTTTGAGGGTATTTCTGGCAGCATCGTCAAGCTCGGCCGCGATGCTCACGTTCCAGAAGGTGCCCATGGTTTCGCCCGAGAGTCGGCTCACGTTTTCGGCGCGGCTTTCGCCACAGGCCATAAGGAAAAACGCTGTTGCCAGTAGCAACAGCGCTTGTTTTGTTGTGCTCGTGCGATGCACTTCAGCCTCCGAAGTTATCAAGGAGGATGTTTTCGTCTTCCACGCCGAGGTTATGCAGCATATCGATGACGGATTTGGTCATCATCGGCGGACCGCACATGTAGTATTCGCAGTCTTCCGGCGCAGGGTGGTTTTTCAGGTGGTTTTCATACACGACGTTGTGAATGAAGCCAGTATAGCCTGTCCAGTTGTCTTCCGGCAAGGCATCGGAAAGCGCAACGTGCCAGGTGAAGTTCGGGAACTCTTTGGCGAGGGCATCGAAGTCTTCCTGGTAGAAGATTTCCCGCTTAGAGCGCGCGCCGTACCAGAAGGTGATTTTCCGTTTGCTATGCAGGCGCTTGAGCTGGTCGAAGATGTGCGAACGCATCGGCGCCATACCCGCACCACCGCCGATGAAGACCATTTCTGCATCGGTGTCTTTGGCGAAGAATTCGCCGAAGGGGCCGGAAATGGTAACTTTGTCGCCGGGTTTAAGGTTGAAGATGTAGCTGGACATGATGCCTGGCTTGGCTTCGGGGACTTTCGGCGGCGGGGTGGCAATACGGACGTTGAGCATGATGATGCCTTTCTCGTCCGGGTAGTTGGCCATTGAGTAGGCGCGCATGGTCGGATGCGCGTTATGCGCTTCAAGTTTGAACAGGCCGTATTTTTCCCAGTCGTCGCGGTATTCCGGAGCGATGTCAAAGTCGCTGTATTTGATGTCGTAGGCTGGGCACTCAATCTGGATGTAACCACCCGCACGGAAAGGTACAACTTCACCTTCCGGGATCTTGAGTTTGAGTTCTTTGATGAAGGTCGCTTTGTTGTCGTTCGAGATGACGGTACATTCCCATTTTTTGACGCCAAAGACGGATTCGTCCACTTCGACTTTCATGTTGCTCTTTACCGCAACTTGGCAGGACAGGCGTTCGCCCTCGCGTGCTTCGCGCTTGCTGATGTGGTTAAGCTCAACCGGCAGGATTTCGCCACCGCCTTCGTGTACTTTGACGACGCATTGGCCGCAGCTACCGCCGCCGCCACAAGCGGAGGAGACGTAGATTTTGTTATCCGCCAGAACGTTAAGCAGTTTGCCGCCCATTGGTACGTCCAGTTCGCGTTCACCGTTAACAAGTATTTTGACGTTACCTTGCGGCACGAGATATTTGCGCGCCAGCAGGATGATGGCGGACAGGATGATGATAAGGCCGGTGAAGATGAGTACGCCGTAGAATATTTCCATGTTTGCCCCCCTTTATAGTTGTACGCCCGAGAAGGACATGAAGCCCAGCGCCATCAGACCGGCTGTGATAAAGGTGATGCCTAGTCCTTCCAGGCCTTTGGGCACATCGGCGTAGCGCATTTTTTCGCGGATACCCGCCATTGCGATAATCGCCAGAGCCCAGCCACTGCCGCTACCAACGCCATATACGACGGATTCACCGAAGGTGTAGTTGCGTTCGACCATGAAAAGCGAGCCGGCAAGGATGGCGCAGTTTACGGTGATGAGCGGCAGGAAAATACCCAGCGCCGAGTAGAGCGAGGGGACGTATTTGTCGAGGAACATTTCCAGGATTTGCACGACCGCTGCGATCACGCCAATGTAGGCGATGAGACCAAGGAAGCTGATATCCACTTCTACGCCCAACATTTGCCAGAAGATAGCGTTTTCTTTCAGCAGATAGGTATAGAGCAGGTTGTTCAGCGGTACGGTCAGGGCTTGCACGACGATAACAGCGGTGCCGAGACCGGCGGCGGTGGTAATTTTTTTCGACACAGCGAGAAAGGTACACATGCCCAAGAAGAAGGACAGTGCCATGTTCTCGATGAAGATGGATTTGATGAACAGGCTCAGATAGTGTTCCATGTCCGTGCTCCTTAATGTCCGGTGCCGCCGATGAGAATCGGCTTGGCGGCTTTGGCTTCAGTATAATCACGCACTTCATTCTGTTCGGGTTTCCAGGTGCGCAGCGCCCAGATGAGAAGACCGATGACGAAGAAGGCGCTCGGCGGCAGCACCATCAGTCCGTTCGGAACATACCAACCATCCGCGCCAGAAGGCAGAATGGTGATGTCAAACCAGGTGCCTTTGCCGAAGATTTCACGGATGGTACCGACAGTGAGCAGCATGGCGCTGTATCCCAAACCGTTACCGAGACCATCAAGGAAGCTCGGCATAGGCGGATTGGACATGGCGTAGGCTTCCAGTCGGCCCATGACGATACAGTTGGTCAGGATGAGGCTGACGTATACCGAAAGCTGTTTGGACAGTTCGAAGGCAAAGGCTTTCAGTAGCTGGTCAACTACGATAACCGCCGAAGCCGCAACCGCCATCTGCACGATGATGCGGATGCTGCTTGGGATGTTGTTGCGGATCATGCTGATGAACAGGTTGGAAAATGCCGTCACAAAAGTCAGGCCAATGCTCATCAGGAAGGCAGTTTTCATGCTGCCGGTAACCGCCAGCGCTGAACAGATGCCAAGGACTTGCAGACCGATCGGGTTGTTGGCAAAGATCGGTGATAACAGGATTTCTTTGTAGTTGTAAGATTTGTCGCTCATGATTTATTGCTCCGTTTTTTGCCCGATTGCGGCTTGTGAAGCGTCACGCAGGTTGGCGAGGGTGATTTCGCCATTCCTGATATGGTCAACCAGCGGTTTGTAGCCTTGTTCGCCCAGCCAGAAGTTCATCATGTGTTCGACACCATTACTGGTCAGGGTAGCACCAGCAATGGCATCAACCTGGTTCTTTGCTTCGTTGCTACGGACTTTTACCAAATCAATATGCGGGTTGCCGTTGTCGTCGTAAGGGACAATATTCGCCCATTTTTCCTGCCATTCAGGCTCGGTGATGCGCGCGCCTAGCCCCGGGGTTTCCGCGTGCTGGTAGAAAGTAATACCCGTCAGCGTCGGCTGTTTGTCTTTAAATGACAAGGCGGTAAAACCATACATGGTAGACCACAGTCCGTAGCCTTGGATCGGCAGAACCAAGCGGGAAATCTGATCCCCATCAGCAACGACATAAGCCAGCCCTTCTTTGGCAATGCGCTTGATGCCTGCTGGATCGTCAGTAAGAGCATGTCCCTCATTATCGCTTTGCGCCGCGCTGTACATATTGTAGGTCAGTGGGTTTTTATCCCGTGCTGGTTCGCCAGTTTTCAGGTCAATGACCAACGGAATGATTTGTGCAAATTTTTCGTTGATTTGTTTCGTTGAAAGGCGTTCTTCCGCACCAGCCAAGCCAGCAGCGCGCAAGATATTGACCTTTTTCTCGTTTTCCGCATTCTGCTTTTGGAAGCCGCGCAGCGATACGGCGGCAGTAGAGACGAACAGCGAGCAGAACAAGCAGACAATGGTGGCGAATTTGAGGATGCCCAAAGCAGATTGTTTTTTCTCAGACATGGGTTCTCTCCTGACGACGTTTGGTATTTACCCGCATCACACCATAGTCAATGACGTGAGCAAACATATTGGAGAACAGGATGGCCAGCATGATACCTTCCGGGAAGGCGGGGTTGACCACGCGGATAAGGATGGTCATGACACCAACCAGCGCGCCGAAGATATAACGTCCGGTATTGGTAACCGATGCCGTGACCGGATCCGTTGCCATAAAGAAGGTACCAAAGGCAAAGCCACCAAGGACAAAATGCCACCAGAATGGCATGGCAAACATATGGTTGGTTTCGCTGCCAATGATGTTGAACATCAGTGATGTGACGGTCGCACCAGCAAAGACGCCAACAACGATACGCCATGAGGCAACGCCGGCAAAGAGGACGATTGCGCCGCCGATAAGGATAGCGAGAGTCGAGACTTCCCCGATTGAGCCCGGCATATTGCCAATGAAAGCATCCCACCAGCTCAACTGGCTGCGTACTGCATCCATGCCACCTTCTGCTGCTCGGCTAAGAGCGGTAGCACCGGAATAACCATCTACGGCAACCCAAACACGGTCGCCGGATATTTGTGCCGGATAGGCGAAATAGAGGAAAGCGCGAGCAGCGAGCGCAGGGTTAACAAAGTTGCGCCCAGTACCACCAAATACTTCTTTGCCTAGCACTACGCCAAAAGATATGCCGATGGCAACTTGCCAAAGCGGGATAGTTGGCGGCAGAGTGAGGGAAAAGAGGATGGATGTGACGAAAAAGCCTTCACTGACTTCATGCTTGCGCACGATACAGAAGAGAACTTCCCATGCAATCCCGACGGCAAAGGTAACGATGTAGATCGGCAGGTGCAGCTTCGCTCCGAACCACAGATTCGCCAATAGACCAGGGTCAGCAATACCTTGCGCGTGCGCCGCCTGTGCACCAACAAAATACCAGCCGGCAAGCATCGCCGGAAATACGGCGAACCAAACGAGGATCATCACCCGCTTCAGATCTATCACATCGCGTACATGCGACGGTCGAGCCGTGACAAAGCGGGGAGAATACACAAAGGTTGCTGTCGCTTCGTAGAGCGGAAAGAGTTTTTCAAACTTCCCGCCTTTTTCAAACAACGGTGCAATTTTTTCAAAGAAATGTTGTTTCGCCATAATCAGCCTTCCTGCTCTATCAGGGTGAGATTCTCACGCAGAATCGCGCCAAAATCGTGTTTGCCGGGGCAGACGAAAGACATGAGAGCTAAATCTTCTTCGTCCAGTTCTAGTGCGCCCAAATTGATTGCCGTATCGGTATCTTTCACAATCAGTGCTTTCACAAGCAGAGTCGGCAAGATATCAAGCGGCATGACTTCTTCGTACACACCGATAGGTACGATAGGACGGGGAGAACCACGCAGGGAAGTATTGAACTGCATCGGACTTTTCAGGAATTTGCCGATGTAGGCGTTAGTGCGTGAGAACCAGCCGAAACCAGGTCTCAAGAAACCGAGGAAATAGGATTCGCGCCCTTCTGGTAAAACGGTAACTTGCTGATCATAAGCGCCCAGGTAGGCAGTATCGTCATGGACTTGGCGTCCAGACAGAGCCGATCCAGATATGACACGCTGTTCGCCGTCATGCAGGTTATCTGCAAGCAAGTCCATCATTGCTGTACCTCGTATGGCACGGGCAATATACGGTTTCTTCACTCCAGGACCACCAACCGCGACTAATCGTTGCATATCAAGAATGCCACTACGGAAGAATTTACCAATGGCAAGCAGGTCTTGTACGCCAAGATGCCACACGGTTTTGCCCGCTCCAACCGGATCAATAAAGTGAATATGGGTGCCAACCAGCCCGGCAGGATGCGGGCCGGCAAAATCATGAATTTCCAAACGGTTGAGATAGTGCGTTGGCACAGAGGTTTCGCGACGACGACAAAGGTGCACTTGTCCGCCGGAAAGCGCCTGCATGATAGCGAGACCTGTCAGCAAATCGGCATCACGCCCCTGCATGGCAAGCGCAGGATCAATCGCCAACGGATTACTATCCATCGCGTTTACAAAAATGGAATGCGGCACACTCTCAATTGCCGGAATTTTGCTGAATGGTCGGGTACGGAAGGATGCCCATAAGCCGCAAGCAACCAAGTGCTTGACGATTTCTTCACGGGAGAGTTTTTTGGCTGCATCGTCACCAAAGGCTTCAAAGACCACAGCCTCACCCTCTTCGGGGCGGATAACGACGGACAACAAACGACGTTTTTCACCACGCGCAATTTTTTCGACTGTACCGGAAACAGGCGCGCAAATCAGCACTCCCGGGTTTTTCTTATCTTCGAAAAGGGGCTGTCCCAAAACAACTTTATCGCCTTCGGCGACCAGCATTGTCGGTTTCAGACCTTGATAGTCTTCACCAATAATAGCTACGTTATGTGTGGGGACGATGTCGTGAATATTGGTGCTACTGATGATGGCACCGGGGATGGGAAGGTCTAAACCTTTCTTAATGGATATCATGCTAACAATACCTTACCTCAGACTACGTCTTTATTTTTATTGGTGCCGACGGCGAGACTCGAACTCGCAAGGCTTTCGCCACTACCCCCTCAAGATAGCGTGTCTACCAATTTCACCACGTCGGCGGTTTTTATCGTTCCTTTTTCGCCTTGTGATTACTTAGCAGGTGTCGGAACGTCGGTATTCGAAGCAGGCGGCGGATTATCCACACCAGCGGCTGGAATGTCAAGCGCTGCTTCACTCTTTTCTGCCTCCTGGGCCACGGTTTTCTGGTTCAGGATGCTGTTATCACGGTGTACTTCGCGGTTTTGCAGGTAACCCAAAAGCAATGCACCCACGAAAAATACGACGGCAAGAAATCGCGTGATTTTATAAAGGAAGGTGCCGGCACCGCGTGCACCAAATACGGTACTGGATGCGCCACCGCCACCCAGTGCGCCCATACCGCCGCCACTTTTGGATTGTTGCAGCAGGATGAGCGCACAAAGAGCCAAACATGCCAGCAGGAAAATGATCTGTACCAGCTGCAAGGTCATACCATGGCTCCTACGATTTTATCGAAGATATCCGCTTGCAGGGATGCTCCGCCAACAAGGAAACCGTCTATGTCTGCACCGGCAAACAGTTCGGCAGCGTTGTCAGGTTTGACGGAGCCGCCGTAGAGGATACGAACTTTGTCGGCAACGGCTGCCGAACGTTCGCTCAACAAGGCACGGATTTTGGCGTGGACTTGTTGCGCGTAATCGGCAGTCGCTGCTTTACCGGTACCAATCGCCCAAACGGGTTCGTAAGCGATAACGGTATCAGCATCCACTAATCCTGCGTCCAGTACCGGATTGAGTTGGCGCAAAAGGGCGCTATCGCATTGCCCTGCTTCGTATTCTTGCAGGGACTCGCCGATGCAATAAATGACTTTCAGTCCCTGGGCTTTAAGCTGTTTCCATTTTTCAATCAGCAGCGTTTCTGTTTCAGCGTGATCGGTGCGACGTTCTGAGTGGCCGATAATGGCGTAACTTGCACCCGCTTCTTTCAGCATAGTCGCCGAAATTTCGCCAGTATGTGCGCCGGATGCGTGAGCGCTGACATCTTCACCGGCCAATTCCGCCAATCCCATCTCATGAGCTTTGGCGAGATAGATAGCGGGCAGACCAAAGATTTTTTCAAGGTTGCCTTGTGGCCAGGCATGTTTGGCAAAGGCTTCGACCAGGGCAAAATCGCCGTTCATTTTCCAGTTTGCTGCTGCGATAGGTTTTCGCATGATTAATCCTCCCGAGATATGACTGCTGCCAGTTCTTCAACGATGGCGTGCAGTCGTGCTTCGTCGCTACCTTCCGCCATGACGCGGATTTTTGGTTCTGTACCGGACGGACGAAGCAGAATGCGCCCGGCATCTCCCAGTTTTTCTGTCGCTTGTTGCAGGGCTTGCTGCACGGCGGGACTGTTCACAATAGTTTTGTCGGCAACTTCGACGTTTTTCATCACCTGTGTCGCCATGTGCAGGTCTTTCACCAACTCGTGTAGCGGCTGTTCCATTTCCAGCATCGCGGCCAGGACTTGCAGGGCGGCAATAATGCCGTCACCAGTCGAATTGCGATCGAGACAAATAATATGTCCGGAATTTTCCCCGCCGACGCGCGCCCGAATTTCCTGCATACATTCGAGTACATAGCGGTCGCCAACATCGGTACGGTGCAAGACGATTCCCATACGATTCAGCGCCCGTTCCAGCCCAAGGTTGGTCATTTTTGTGCCAACGATATTGTTGAGCTGCTCGCCTTTGAAGGCGCGGTACTTGGCAATGATGTAGAGAATGGCGTCGCCATCGCGCAGCCGACCGTTACGATCGACCATCACCACGCGATCACCATCACCGTCAAAAGCGATACCGGCATCGGCCTGTTCGTCACGCACCCGTCGCTGCAAGGATTCTGGCGCGGTAGAACCTGCGCCTGCATTGATGTTGCAACCGTTCGGCTCGGCATTCATGACAATGACTTGTGCGCCCAGCTCGCGGAATACTTCCGGAGCGATGGGATAGGTGGCACCGTTGGCGCAGTCCACCACAATTTTCAGTTTTTCAAACGGCAGCCCAAGTGCAACTGCGTTTTTGCAGAATTCGATGTAGCGTCCACGCGCTTCAGGAATACGGTACAGCTTGCCGAGCTGCGCCGATTCCACCACCTTCATCGGCTTTTCCAGATAGCGCTCGATTTCCTGTTCGGCTTCATCGGGCAATTTGATACCGCCACGCGCGAAGACCTTGACGCCGTTGTCGCTGTACACGTTATGCGAGGCGCTGACAACGATACCGGCGGCGGCGTGAAAAGTGCGGGTGAAATAAGCGATGCCCGGAGTCGGCATCACGCCGAGCAGGTGCGCATCCATACCTGCCGCTGAAAGACCGGCGGCAATAGCGTTTTCCAGCATATAGCAGGAAATACGGGTGTCCTTGCCGATAATGACCTTGTCGCCAGCGAAACCGTTATCGCTCAGCATCTTGCCGATGGCCCAGCCGAGGTGCATGACGAAATCCGGCGTCATCGGGGGCACACCGACCTTACCGCGCACGCCATCCGTGCCGAAATATTTCCGCCTTGTCCCGCTCATGAATGATTGTCTCCGTTACTGCACAGGCGAAGCCAGGCGTAACCCGCCAGGCTCGCGATAATAGATGCTATAAGAATGGCAATTTTAGCATTATTCAGCAGCAAATCCTCGCCCTTGAACGCCAGTTCGGAAATGAAAATAGACATGGTGAAGCCAATGCCTGCCAGGAGCCCCATGCCGCAAATATGACGGAAATTCACTCCCTGCGGCAGGCGACCGATGCCGAGACGCACACTCAGCCATACAGCAGAAAATACACCGATAAACTTGCCAATCACCAGCCCCGCTGCAACACCCAACGAAACCGGATGCGAAACCAGATTGGCGAGAGAGGCGGCATTAATCGTCACCCCGGCATTAAAAAAGGCAAAAAGCGGAATAATCACGAAATACACCGGATCATGCAGCGCGTGCTCGAAACGTTGCAACGGGGCCTGCGCCTGATTGATGCCGTTGTGCAGCGTATGCAGCACACCAACCAGTTTTTCCGATTCGAGGAAATCATGCTCGCGCAGGCGGTAAATATCAAACTTATCCAGCAACTTGCGTGCCTCGCGGCTGAACTCTTCCGGATTGTACAGACGGCGCACCGGCGTCGCGAGCGCGCCCAGCACCCCGGCAATCGTCGCATGCACGCCGGAATACAGCATCAGCACCCACATCACTATCGCCACCAGCAAAAACGGCCACAATTTACGAATACCGAAACGGTTCATTGCCAGTTGCAGGACAAAACAGGCAAAAGCGGCAAGCAGCGGCGCAACATGAATTTCGGCCGTATAAAAGAGTGCTATCACCACCACCGCGCCAAGGTCATCGACAATGGCAAGCGCGACCAGAATCGTCACCAACCCGGGCGGCGCCCGCTTACCGAGCAAAATCAGCACCGCGATAGCAAAGGCAATGTCGGTGGCCATCGGAATGCCCCAACCATGCATTCCCGACCCGCCCCAATTAATAGCGCTATACACCAGCGCAGGGGCGACCATCCCCCCGAAGGCAGCGATAATCGGCAGTGCTGCCTGACTGGGCGAAGACAGCTCACCGACCATTATCTCGTGTTTAATTTCCAGGCCGACCAGGAAGAAAAATAACGTCATCAGGCCGTCATTCACCCAATGGTGCAATGGCATTTCCAGCGTATGCCCAGCCAAACTCACAGCCAGCGGCGTATGCAGCAAATGCTGATAAGCTTCTCCCCAAGGCGAATTGGCGATAAGCAATGCTGCGAGCGTGCAGACAATCAGCAAAATCCCGCTGGCGGAAGTGTTGCGGGTGAACGCCTCAACCGGCGTCATCAACTTGCCGAAGAGACGCTCCCAGGAATTGGCATCCTCACTGGAATGAGCGGAACGCTGAAATAAATTGTACATAGGCACCTCAACAAAACGGTGCAGCATCATAAACGAAAGCGCCGCCCGCCGTATATGCAGAACGGCACACCCAAGCGTCCGCAAGGACGGGCGATGTGACTATAATGCCCGTTTTTCCCACCGCATGAACAAGGAACCGTATGACCCTGCAACACACCATTGAGGCCGCCTTCGAACGCCGCGCCGACATTACCCCGGCCAATGCCGAGCCTGCCCTGCTTGCCGCCATCAACGAAGTGCTGGACGCCCTGCAACGTGGCGAACTGCGCGTCGCCGAACCGTTGCCGGTGGGTGGCTGGCAGGTGAACGAATGGCTGAAAAAAGCCGTACTGCTCTCCTTCCGTGTCTATGACAACGTCCCCGTTGAGCACGGCTACACCCGCTACTTCGACAAAGTGGAAAGCCGCTTCGCGCACCACGACGCCGCCCGCTTCCAGGCCGAAGGCGTGCGCGTCGTCCCGCCCGCTGTCGCCCGACGCGGCAGCTATTTAGGCAAAGGCGTCGTCCTCATGCCGTCTTACGTCAACATCGGTGCCTACGTGGATGAAGGCACGATGGTTGATACCTGGGTCACCGTCGGCTCCTGCGCGCAAATCGGCAAAAACGTGCACCTCTCCGGCGGCGTCGGCATCGGTGGCGTCCTTGAACCGCTGCAAGCCGCGCCAACCATCATCGAAGACAACTGCTTCATCGGCGCGCGTTCCGAAATCGTTGAAGGCGTCGTCGTCGAAAAAGGCTCGGTCATCTCGATGGGCGTCTTCATTGGCCAGTCCACCAAAATCTACAACCGCATGACCGGCGAAATCAGCTATGGCCGCGTCCCGGCCGGTTCCGTGGTCGTCCCCGGCAGCCTGCCCGCTGCCGACGGCAGCCACAGCCTCGCCTGCGCCGTCATCATCAAACAGGTCGATGAAAAAACGCGCAGCAAGACCGGCATCAACGACCTCCTGCGTCCGTAAACCCCAAGCGGGGCGCGAAAGCGCCCCTGTGGTTCGCAACCCATCCCACATAAAAAAACTAGGAAACCCATGACAAACCTTACCCTGCTTGGCGACAAGAACGCCGCCATCCCGTCCGACTACGCGCCGGACATCCTCGAAGCCTTCCCCAACAAACACCCCGGCAACGACTACCTCGTCACCCTGCACTGCCCGGAGTTCACCAGCCTCTGCCCCATCACCGGCCAACCCGACTTCGCCGCCATCCACATCGCCTACATCCCCGATACCCTGCTGGTCGAAAGCAAATCGCTGAAACTCTACCTTTTCAGCTTCCGCAACCACGGCGATTTCCACGAAGACTGCGTCAACATCATCATGAAAGACCTCATCCGCCTGATGCAGCCGAAATACATCGAAGTCTATGGTGTCTACACCCCGCGCGGCGGCATCGCCATCCACCCCTACGCCAACTACGGCCAGCCCGGCACCCGCTACGCCGAACACGCCGCTGCCCGCCTTCTGCACCGCCCGCTGACGGCATAACCCAAAGCCCCTCGCCCGCTTGCGGGAGAGGTTGGGGTGAGGGTATCCCGCGTCAGCGGGACCTTGCACCCCAAAAGCCTACCCCATTCTTACCACCCCACCGGAACCCACCATGCACAACACCACCTACACTTTCACTGCCGCCCAGCGCCATCACGCCCTTATCTGGCTTGCCTTCTGGCACAACGTCGTCATCGTCGCCAGCAACTACCTCGTGCAACTGCCCTTTGAAATCTTCAGCCTGAAAACCACCTGGGGCGCTTTCACCTATCCCTTCATCTTCCTCACTACCGACCTCACCGTGCGCATCTTCGGTGCCCCCCTCGCACGGCGCATCATCTTCTATGCGACCATGCCGGCGCTCGCGCTTTCCTACCTCGTCTCCGTCCTCTTCCACAACGGCGCCTACACCGGCCTCGCAGCGCTCGCCGCTTACAACAGCTTCGTTGGCCGCATCGTCATCGCCAGCCTCTCCGCCTACCTCATCGGCCAACTGCTGGACATCACCGTCTTCAACCGCCTGCGGCAAATGCGCCTGTGGTGGGCGGCACCGACCGCCTCCGCCATCGTCGGCAACGCCATCGACACCATCGCCTTCTTCGGCATCGCCTTCTACCGCAGCACCGACCCCTACATGGCGGCGCACTGGCAGGAAATCGCCCTGGTGGACTACGGCTGGAAAATCGCCATCTGCGGACTTTTCTTCCTGCCTGCCTACGGCATCCTGCTGCGCTACCTCACCGCCCGCCTCACCACCTTGCACCAGCGCGCACCCATCGCTTGCGCACAGGGCGAATAAGCGGAACGAGTACGACATCCCATGACCCCCTATACCGAAGAAGACTACTACCGCGACCCGGACCAACGCCGCGCGCACGACAACTACAGCCTCTTCCTCATCGGCGCGCTCATCGGCTGGCTAACCATCCCCGTGGGCAGCCTGCTCGCCTGGCGCGCGGGCAAGGTTACCGCCAGCCCCGTTCTCGCCAGCCACTACCGCTACCAGGCGGCGAGCAGCCTGTGGATGCTGGCGGCTATCGCGCTTGGCATCGTGGGCTACCACGTCCTGCGTTTCTTCGACCCCATCGCCTGCCCCGCCGGACAAGTCTTCGCCCCGCCACGCCCCAGCACCCTTGCCCTCATTGCCTATATCCTCAGCCTCTACCTCCTGTGGATCGCCCGTTTTTGGCGCGGCTACAAAATCCTGGCTGCCGGTTGTGCCATCGCCAATCCGCACACCGCCTGGCTGCCTCGCCCTGCTCCCTCCACCAACCCGTAACCTCATGCACTGGCTCACCCTCGCTCTCGCCATCCTCTGCGAAGTCTTCGCCACCACCATGCTGAAACTCAGCGACGGCTTTACCCGCCCGCTGCCGCTCCTTGGCATGACCCTCGGCTACGCCCTCTCCTTCTACGCCCTCGCGCTGACCCTGAAAACCCTGCCGCTCGGCGCAGCCTACGCCATCTGGGGCGGCGTCGGCCTTGTCCTGACCGCTGCCGTCGGGGTCGCCGTCTTTGGCGAAAAAACCGACACCGCCGGCATCATCGGCATCGCCTTTATCCTGGTCGGCATCATTATCCTCAACGTCTTTTCCCGCATGACCGGACACTAAGCCATGTGGCACACCCTGAAAACCATCTGCCTCACCCTGTGGCAAGTCAAAGAAGCCTACCTCGAATTCACCAAAAGCTTTTCCAGCCAGGTGCTGCTACTCACCATCTTCGCCGTCATCCTGCAACAGATTGAGCGGCAGGATACCCGCTGGGACCACTGGTTCATCGCTATCGCCGTCCCCTTTGGCCTCTTTTTCCTCTACGCCTACCTGGCCAACATCGCCCTCTTCTATAAAAACGCCAGGCAAACCCTGCACCGCGCCGCACGTGCGGAAGTACGCCGCCTCTGCCAGCAAAATCGTTACGCCGAAGCGCGCATGCACCTGCGCCACATCCGCAACAAACACTACCTCATCGCCCCGCTCATCATCCTGACACTGATTACCCTCGGTTCGCTCGTCATTCTTGTCCTCGCTTACCAGGCGAGCCTCTCCCTCTACCAGAACCTGCAAACCGCGACACACCATGCCTGACTATCTGCGCCCTGCCATTACCCGCGAACTCGTCCCCATCCTGAAACAGGCGGGTTTTACCCGCAGCAAGCCCGCCCACTTCCTGCGTGCCGACGGCGACATCCTGCACAGCATCGCCCTTATCCGCTCCCGCTACGGCGGTGACAACCTCATGCTGGCCTACCGCATCGGCCTGCTCTGCGACCCGCTGCTCGATATTGATAACCAACCTGCCGGCCTCGGCGACATCATCCAAAACCGGGGCTGGTACGCCGCCACGGAAAAAGACGCCCAACAGAGCCTTGCTGCCATCCGTGACGACTGCATCGCGCACATCCTGCCGTGGCTTGCCGCACACAACAGCATCCCCGCCTACCTTGCCGCACAACCTGACCCCAAACAACGCAGCAATGCCGATGACCTTGCTTACAGCATTGCCCGCCTGTGCGACGGCGAAGACCCGGCCATCATTCGCCGAGACTGCGCCCATCTCGCCGACCCCACCCACTACTGGGAAATAACGACCCACGAAACCGTACTCATGCAGCATGCCCTTGCTCTTGTTGCTGCCATTGATGCCGGCGTCTGGCAACCGCTGCTTGCCCGGTGGGCGACAGAAAACCGCCGTCATTACCGGCTCTGATACCAATCCCCGCTATAAGCCGGGAAAACAGCGCAACCGTACGGCACAATTTTTATGGGTGTCCGGTCAGGCGCACCAACACACGCAGAACCATCTGGACTTGGTATTTGCGCCAAGCGGGATAAACACTGAACCCGCCAAGCGGCACAAACACTAGTCTGGATCCGGCGGAAATAAAAACCCGTCTGGCGGCGGGTAGATTTCTCAGTGCGGCAGGCTGGCGGCGATGGCTTGGGCGAGTTGTTGCACGGCGGTAGCCGTCGCAGCGACAAGGCTGTCCGGATCGGTTGCGGTAAGCGGTATCAGGCGGCGATATTCGTGGTTGTCCGGTTTATCACCGTCGCGGCGGGTGTTCTGCCACTGCGCGCTGAGGCGGTATTGTTTGGCCTGCACGTCGGCGATGAGTTCGCGGATTTGCAGGTCGATGAGGATGTCCGGGCGGTTGTTTTCGCCAAGCGGGTAGGTGTAGATGCGGCTGTTGCCGGTAGCGTTCGCGAGTTGCTGGCGCAAGACATCGCGCAGGTTGTCCTGGAAGGGGTAGATCCAGTGGTGGCTTTTGTCGAGGGTGATGCGCCCCGCCCCGTCGTAGTAGGTGAGGTATTCGTTTTCGTAGTAGGGCGGCAGCTCGGTGAAGCGGATGGCGGTCGGGGTGCCCTGGCGTTGCGGGGCATCCGTGATCTCCGGACGCAGGCTGTGGTAGGTATCCGGCACGCCGCCGCAGGCGGTAAGCAGCAAGGCGAGGGTAATGAGCAGAGTGTGGCGCATGTTTATTCTCCCATGATGAGGACGTTTGGTTTGTCGTCGATTTTGCGCATGACGCCGTTGATGCTTTTCATGCTTTGCTGGACGGTTTTCAAGGTTTCTTGCAGGGTGTAGTGGAGGTTGCTGTCCGGACCGATGCCGTACAGGGTTTTTTCCAGCTGTTTGCCAAGGGTTTTCAGTTGCTGGTCGAATTGTTTGAGGGCGCGGTCGGTGCTGTCGCCCGCTTTTTGTACGCTGGCCAGGGTGCGGTCGAGTTGTTTCAGGGTCTTGTCCAGGCTCGTGCCGAGGCCTTTAACCGCTTGGGTGTCGAGCGCTTTTTTCAGCGCGGCAGTGGCGTCTTTGGCGTTTTCGCCAATTTCTTCCAGCGGCAGTTTTTTGACGGTGGCAACGATGGCGCCGAGGTCGTCGGTGAGTTTGCTGATGCCGCCGGGGCGTGAGGGCAGAACAAGGTAGTTGCTGTAGGCGTCTTTGCGGAAGCCGCCTTTTTCGTCCGGGTACTGGTTCAGGGTGATGATTTTTTCGCCGGTGATGAGGTTGCCGTTGTCCAGTGTTGCTTGCAGGCCGCCTTTGACGAGTTCGGCGATGATGTTGCGGTTTTCGCTGCCTTCCGGTTTGTTGACGCGTTCGATGCGTTCCGGCTCGATTTCGATGAGTACAGGCACGGCGGCTTTATTGGTTTTTTCGTCGTAAAGCAGGTGGACTTCGACGACGGCGCCGATGACGATGCCGCTGAAGTAGATGGCTGCGCCGGGGTTCAGGCCGCGCGTGTCGTCGAAATAGACGACGTAGTACTCTTTGCGGAAACCGGTACGCTCGGTGGTAGCGCGCTCGTTCGGGTAGAGCGTATAGGCCGCGCCGTCTTCTGCAGGAGTATCGTTGGTGTTAAGGGTCGTCGGGGTACTGAAGGTGATGCCGCCGCGTATCAGCGTTTCCAGGGATTGCATTTCGATGCTGGCGCCGTTTGCGCCCATGTTGAAGGTGAAGCCACTCACGTTCCAGAAGCGGGTGTTGGTGGTGATGAGTTTGTCGTAAGGCGCATGGATGAAGGCGGTGAGGGTGATGTGGTCGTAGCGCTCGCTGAAATGGATTTGTTCGATTTGTCCGACGCTGATACCCCGATAGTAGATGGCGGTGCCAACGTTGATGCCTTCGGTGCTGTCGGTTTTGAGGCGGATGCGCAAGCCTTCTTCGTCATTCTGGATTTGCGGCGCTTCTTCGAGGGCGACAAAGTAGTTGGCGCGCTCTTCTTCTTTGCCCGGGCTGACGGCGATGTAGTTACCGGAAACAAGGGTACCAAGACCTGTGATACCGCTAATCGTGATTTGCGGTTTGACTATCCAGAACTGGCTATCCGTTTTCAATAATGGTTCGGCAGTACGTTGCATTTGTGCGGTCACGATGATTTGTTTGAGATCGTTCGAGAGATCAATGTGGGTAATGGTGCCGACTTCGAGGTCTTTATAGCGGATTTTGGTTTTGCCCGCCTCCAGGCCTTCGGCGCTGGTGAAGGCGATACGGATGACGGGGCCGATTTGGCTGAGGTGCGAGTAGGCGAGCCACAGGCCGATGCCGAGGGCGATGACGGGCAGGATCCAAAGGTAGCTCAGTCGGTTACGGGCGATTTCGGGTTCTTGCATGATTGTTTCCGGTAGTTGTCCCAAAGGAGGCGGATGTCGTAGGTTTCGGTCGCCAGCATAGTGAAGATAACGACGGCGGCGAAGGCGAAGATGCCAGGCGCAGGGTTGATTTGCGCGAAGCGGCCATGCACCAGGGCGCCAAGCAGGGCGACGACGAAGACGTCAATCATCGACCAGCGGCCGATGAAGTGGATGAAGCGGTAAAGTTGGGTTTGCAGGCGCGGCGGACGGCGCGGGGTTTGTCCTGAAAGAAGGTAGAGCAGCACGGCGATTTTGAAGAAGGGGGTAAAGACGCTGGCCAGGAAGATGACCAGCGCGATGCCGTAGGAACCGTGGTGCCAGAGCAGGGCGATGCTGCTCATGATGGTATCGGCCTGCGGCGGCTGGGTGAGGTAGGTGGTATTGGTGATTGGCAGCAGGTTGGCGGGAAAAAAGAGGATGATGGCGGTGGCGAGGTAAGCCCAGGTACGGCTGTAACTCGCAGGCTTGCGGCGGTGCAGATGGCCGTGGCAGTGCGGACAGCGTGTAGCGGGCGCGGTGGTAACGGTGGCACAGTCAAGGCAGAGGAGGAGGTTGTGCGCGCTTGCGGTGTTGTCAGTAGTCATAGTCATGGCGGTTTTCTTCCGGTTCGTAAGCGAGGAAGACGGCGTCGCTCAGGTCAAAGCTGAGGGTGACGAAAACGGAGCAGAACATCAGCGCGCAAAATGCCCAAAAGCCCGGCTCAAAGGTGACACTGGCGAGTTGCAGGATTTTGACGAGGGTGACGATAACGCCGATGAGATAGACTTCAAGCATATTCCACGGTGCCATATGCGTCATCCAGTGCAGGAAGTTGTGCGAGATGTCGTTCAGGAAGCGGTAACGGAAGCTGACGATGACCCACAGCACGGCAAGCAGGTACCACAGCGGCATGACGATGATGAGCATGCAGACAATGACGCCAAGGACGTGCAGGTCGTTATCAAACAGCGCCTTGATGCTGGAAAAAACGGAAATGGTGGTCGCGTCCCCGCCCATGCTGAGCGTGATGAAGGGAAAACTATTGGCGACGATAAAAAGAATGAGCGCCGTCAGCGCGTAGATAAAGGCTTTGCGGAAATCGGCGAGGCCGTCATCGATTTTACTGCCGCAGTCGGTGCAGTAGGCGTTCTCGCCGGGGCGCAGGGCTTTGCGCTGATAGAGGGCGTCGCAGTAGGGGCAGACGAGTAGTTCGCGGTGCAACATATTGCAGGGTCAAAAAATCCGGCACCTGTGAAGATGCCGGACGGTTGATGGAGGTAGATTAGTTGCGGTTGAAGGCGCTGAGGATGTTCAACAGGCTGAGGAAGATATTGAAGATATCCAGGAAGAGTTCCAGCGTAGCCGAGATGTAGTTGGTTTCTTCGCCTTCGATGATGCGGCTGGTGTCATAAAGGACGTAGCCGGAGAAAATCACCAGGAAAGCAGCCGAGCAGGCAACACTGAGCGCAGTCATGTGGAAAAACATGGCACCAAGACTGGCCAGGAGAGCCACCAGCAGGCCGGTGAAGAGGAAACCGCCGAGGAAGGTAAAGTTAACACCGGTAAAGAGCACATAGGCGGAGAGGGCGAAGAAGATAATGCCCGTGCCGACCAGCGCTTTCACCACCACGCTGCCCATGCCCGCGCTCATGAAAAGCGTCAGCAGGTTGGAAATGCTGAAACCGAGGAAACCGGTGAAAGCGAAGAGCAGGATGATGCCGAGGCCGTTGTTACGGTTGGCCTGCACGCCAAAAATCAGACCAAACACGCCTACGAAATAGAGCAAGGTCGGCACACGGATGCCCATCCGCATGCCAAGATAGGCACACAGCGCACTGAACAGCACGTTCATGCCGAGCAGGATGTAGGTTTGGCGCAGCACCTTGTTGCGCGCGAGGATGCCATCTTGCGAGATGGTTTCAATAGTACGGGGGTTCATGTGGTTCATGAGGACTCCTGATAGGTTGAGGGTTGAAAACAAAAAAGATTGTGGGGGAAGAAAGGGGGAAAGTAAAGGGCAGAGGGCTTAACATTTGACCAGCGAACAGACGGCGATATCCCGCAGTTTGTCGCGTCCGCGCAGCGCCTCGATTTCCATCAAAAACGCCGCACCGATAACCTCGGCACCCAGGCTGCGCAGCAGCTCGATACAGGCGACCATGGTGCCACCCGTGGCGAGCACATCATCGACCATCATCACCCGTACCCCTGATTTGACGTCATCCTTGTGAACTTCAAGGGTATCCTGCCCATATTCCAGATCAAACGTGATACGGCTGACCTCGCGCGGCAACTTGCCCGGCTTGCGTAGCGGGATAAAACCTATCCCCAGACGTTGCGCGAGGGCGGCGGCAAAAATAAAACCGCGCGCTTCCGGACAGGCGAGCACATCGGGACGATGCCCGGCCTCTTCACAAAACTGCGCCATCTCCTCAATTGCCGCCGAAAAACCGGGACCATCGGCAAGCAGCGGGGTGATGTCCTTAAAAATAATGCCGGCTTTCGGATAATCGGGAATATCCTTAATCAACGTGTGCCAAGACATAAAAATCCTTACAGAAAAAAGTGGAAGCCGCATTCTAGCAAAGGCTGCGGGCTTGCGTGCAGTCACGATAATCCCGACAATGCCGCGCCTTTTACACAACACACTACTATGCACACCTCACGCATCCTGCGCCGGGACGACCTGACCCTGCAAACCCTCTACGAACACAACTACTGCCTCTTCCGCCTCATCCTGCCCGAACCGCCGCCGGATGACGACTGGTACGCCCTGCACGCCGCTGACCGTCCCGCCGCCTACCTGCGCTGCCTCAGCCAAAGCCCCTACACCAGCGACTGGCAGCTCGGCCACTACTACCCGCATAAAACACGACGCCGCTTCGCCCCCAACTACTGCATCCGCGTCTATCACGATGCCCGCCTCGCCGAAGCGCGGCTTGAGCTCAACCTGCCACTACGCGAACTGCGCGCCGCCAAACTTGCTCACAACCGGGCGCTGGCCGAATGGCTGGACTACTGCCGCCGCCACCGCTACCGCCTGCATAACACCGCCCTCACCGCCCCGCTCAACATCGCATGACACATCACCGCCGCCGTCTCTTCCTCGCCGTCCTCGTTGCGCTCGGCCTCCTCACCCTCATCCCCGGCATCACCCTGCCGATGATGACCGTGAAAAAACTCGTCCTCGTCAAAAACACCTTCACCGTCCTCTCCGGCATTGGCGCACTGCTGGCCGACAAAACCTTCGGCCTCGGCCTGCTACTGCTCGGCTTCAGCGTCATCTTCCCGCTTGCCAAATACGCGGTGATGGCGGCGTATCTCTACTACTACCCGCCGATTCCGGCGACACTCGCCCACTGGCAGCACTGGCTGGGGAAAATCGGCAAATTCTCGATGCTGGACGTCTTCGTCGTCGCGCAAATGCTGATGATCCTGAAACTCGGCTGGCTGGTCGAAGTGCAAATCCACAGCGGCATCTACTGGTACAGCACGACCGCCCTCCTCTCGCTTATCGTCGGCATCTGGATCGAACACGACATCAAACAGCGGATGCACGCCGACTAACCATGCGCCAAACCTGACAATTACGCCGCTTGTCGAGCCAAATATTGATGCCGCTTGGCGATGTGCAAAGCAGCCATAAAAAACAGCCGCCTGCAGGCGGCTGTTTTTTATGGGGTTCACGATGGTATCGCGTTATGGCGCATAGCGATCGTTGACGCTGGTTTGTGCCGGGGCACTGCCGCCGCCGTAGTTTTGGCCGCCATCATCACCCTGGAAGGTGTTGGTGCCGACTTTGGTCGCGCCGAATACGCCACCCCAGTCGCCCACTTCGTAGGCAGAGCCGTATTTGTTGGTGGCTTTCACGGAGTTGAAGCTGCCGCCCATTTCATCTGCCTGGCTGCCGTAGAAAGCGGCGCGGAAGTCGGCCTCGTCGTCGCCGGGGGCGTAGGTACGGTCGGCGGTGCCGATGACGGTGTTGCCGATCACATCCCCGTTGAAGGTCACGAGTTTGTCTTTATAGACGCCGGGTTTGTCCAGTCGTTCCAACCAGGCGTTATAGACATCGCCGGTGACTTTCTTGGTACCGAAGTTCACGTCTGCTTCCACGAAGTTGCCCAGGCCGAGGGTGTGAGCGGTCGCATTGCTGCCGCCGGTGCCGTCAAAGGCGTTCGGCAGGTCTTGCCGGGTGTTATTGGTGCGGACGCCGTGGAAGCTGTTGTCGATGCCGTACATCAGCGCGTGGCCTTCGTAACGTGCGACCTGGTTGGACGGCAGGGCGTTCATCTGGTCGATGGTGGTTTCATCCACGCCACGGAAGAAGTAGTTATCGACGCTGTCATCGGTGCCTTTCTTCTCGAACGGTGCGCGCAGGAAGCCGTTCGGCAGGAGGTTGACACCGCTCGCGGTGAGGTCGAGGTTGGAGGTGACCCGGCCGTACTGCACTTTTTGCAGGGTGATCGGTTTCGCGCCGATGCTGTATTGCGTCGGTTTGCTGTCCAGATCCGCGCGGTAGCCTTGCGCCGTAGGCGTTGCCAAGGTGCCTTCCACCTGCGAGACGAAGGAACGCGCGCCGGAGTAGCTGTTCATGCTCATCGCCTTGACGACGCGGTCATCCTGGTCGGCATAGGCGAGGTGGTAATGGCCAAAGATGCGGGTCGTAGTCTTGTGGTGGTCATTCCAGCGCGCGCCGTCAAACTTCAGCTCTTCGCCAAGGGTTTTCGTTTGCAGCTCCCCATTCCCCGCCTGCGGCTGACCTTCACCATGATTGCCATAACCACCGATGCGAATGAGGCCGTTGGTGATGTCGCCGGTCGGCTGGATTTCTACATCGCGGTCGCGGGCGTTGGTGCCGTCGTTGGTATTGTTCGCCCAAACCAAGTCTTCTTTGCCCTCGCCACAGTCGCTGCCGCCGGGGCAGTTTTCGGTGTTGATGTCCACCCGGCGGGCGCGCGGGTTCCAGCCTTCGCTGGTTGCCCAGTTTTCAAAGGCGCTGTCCTGGGTACTCCACCAGATGAGGTTGGCGCCGTATTTGTTTTCGTATTCGGGCTTGTAGCCAGGAGTACCCGGTTTCCAGATACGTTCGTCGGCGAAGCGGACGACGCGGTCGTCTTCTTTCCAGCCGATGTAGGGCGGGCCGCGGAATTCACCGCGCTGACCACCACCGAGGTTGGTGGGGTCTTTCCATCGCGCCCATTGGAGTTGGGTGGCGAAAGTAGTGGGATCGCACGCACGCCCGCTACCACCACTGCCGGGTGAATTAGAAGTACAGCCTGCCCCACTTCTTGCATTGCTTATTCCGCCACCTTGGGAAACATAGGCATAAGCCGCATCATCGTCATCCGTATATTCCTCGGACGAGATGGCAGAAGTCCAATTCGAATAAGTGGTCGCATAGTGGCTAAAAATTCGCTGCCCGGTTACGGGATCGGTTGTATATACGGCAGTATCCGACCAATCACGATAAGGCGTGGTGTAAGTCGTACGCCAGTTATTTTCCAATGTCCATTCCCATTCGTTGGCGACCGGGTTGACCAGCGGGCGGATGGATTTGTTCTGACGGATGGCGGTGTATTCTTCGCGTTCGAGATAGATATGCTCGTGGTCAAGCGGGTCGCCATTAGGCGTCGTGCCGCCGTTCAGGGCGTTGTTGCTGCTTTCCGTGTAGGGTCTGTTCGGGTTCGGGTAGGCGAAGCGGTCTTTGCTGTACTTCGGATAGGCACCGTTCGGCCAGCTTTGCTGATAGCTATAAGTAACACTGCCCAGGGTATGGCCTGTCGCACGGTCAAGTCTTTGCGTATGGCTGACGGTCCCGGAGAAAGCGCCGGGGCTGCCGGTTCGTCCCTGCCAGTTGACGAGGTTGTACTTTTTGGCGTCATCGTTGCTGGTTGGGCCGCTATCGCTAGCCGAACCGTTGTAAGCGTTCGTCCCTGTTGCGTCATCCGGGACGTTGTTGTGGCCGAGCGAGGCATTGTTAACATCCCCGATATTGCGCCATCTGTTGGCAGGGGCGACATCGGCAGGATCTGTCGGGCTGTCATCCACGCCGGTGGGTAAGTTGCCGTAGCGCTCTTTTATATTGGCGAAATTGCCGGATGCGCCGTGGTTTTTGGTACCGGTATTGACCGGGTGGCGGGAGTTATCAACGACATTCGTGTTTACCCAGCCCGGATGGTTCTTCAGTTTCTCTTGTAATTGATCAATGGACATATTGTCCAAGGTAGAAGGCGGGGGAGGCGCTATTGTTGCTATTCCCGTATCTGACGGGTGTTCCAAGTGGTTATTTGCCGGGTCCACTGCGTTGGGATAATCCACAAAGGGCTGCCGATATTCATAACGCGGGGTAAAGACGTGGGTGACCCGTTCACGGGTAAATTCGCCGTCTTTATCCGTGTTGTTTTGGATATGAGTGTCAATGTTATGAGTGGTGCCATCAAGGCGGTTATTCGGGTCATTGAATACAGCCGAACCTACTTGCTTGAACGCCCCTGCGAGGACATCCACGTTTTTGAAGTTTTCCACCTGCAAGCTGTCGGTGTCATGCGGCTTGCCTGCAGCCGTCAGCGGCTCAACATCGGTGCCACCTGCAAATTGGGCACGGACGGCTTCTCCATCTTTATAGTCGAGGTCTCGGCGTGCAAGGACGATGTTGGTCAGTTTCGGGTTTTGTTCGTTCAGGGAAACGCCAAGAAGCGGTGTGGCGGATGCCATTTGTTCGGGGTTGTTAGCGCGGTCGTATCCTGAGCCATCACGGCGGATGTATTGCAGCCCGCCGACGGTGCTTTCTTTGCTGAGGTCACGGTTATCAACCACATGGGTATCGGTGGGGTCAACCACGCCTTTGTCGTCGCGCCCGGCCTGGTTATTGTTATTATCCGGCTGCGGGGTTGGGGTCGGCGTCGGATCAACGTGGGGCGGCGTAGTCGCATCATCGCTGCCACCACAAGCGGCGGTACCGAGTGCGATGAGGACGGCGATAGTCAAGTTGTTCAGTTTCATTGTGTCCTTCCATTCGATTAAGGGTATCCCGGATTGTGTTACGGGTTTCGGTTTGAACGCCTGCGAGCGACGCAGAGGTTCGTTTTGCGCTGTCCGTTATTGGGTTTCAACAGCAGAGCTCACTTTAGATTTTGTGTTGCCCTGTTTTGGCTGCAGACGCCGCCAATCCCAAGCGACTCTCCTCCCTTAAAAATGCGCATTCGGGTTCCAAAGAGTCTTAAGTATGAACTTTCAGCCACGCAATTATAACGCCTTAGTCATGTTTTAGGTGTATTGTCTACACTTTCCGTTAATGCTGCGCTTCTTTGCCGAAATATTGGCAACTGCCTCGCTAAAGAGGTCCGCAGGAACTCCAATCTTGCTGTACTTTTCCTTCGAATCTACCGTTTTTGTCACGAAAATCTGTTTCTAAAACCGAGTACACAGGTCTCGGGGCACAAAGAGCGGGAAGCATTGCTAAAAGGCCGTGCGCACAATGGTGCCCTTGTGCAGCCCCTATGAATTGAAACATAATGCCGCGTTTCGCATTGCCTACATAGGAATATCGACATGGCCACAAAAACCACAATGACCCTGCAACTCACCCTCGTCTCCAGCATCCTTCTCGCAACTCTATCCGCTGTTGCGCAGAACGCTCCCCCGCCACCACGTGCCCTTCCGGTAGACATAGACCGGGGCAATGACCGCCTATCCGAAGATAACGTTGGCAAAAACGCACGCCTGCCGAAATTGCCTGCTGTCAAGGCGACTGCTCCTACTACCCTGCCGAGTGATGCCCAAGCCGCTAAAGGAGACGTCGTTTACACGCCCGAAGAACTCGTCAATAACCCGGAAGAATTGGAAAAACTCCTGGTTGAAGCTATTCGTCTCAACGAAGTCGAAGGCCTGAAAGTACTACTACCGCTATATGCCAAAGTTGACGCTAGTCGCCGAGATGATTCCCTCATCGACTGGGGCAATGCCATCATTGCGATGAACGATGGCCGTACCGCCGAAGCCGTCACCCTTTACCGCAAACTCATCGCCAACCTGCCGGACAACCGGATACTGCGTTTCCAGACCGCACTCGCGCTCTATCGCAACAACGAATTGATCGCCGCTAAAGAACAACTACAAAAACTGCGCAGCAGCAACATTTCTGAAGCCGATCGCAAAACCCTGGACGATTTCATCGCCGCTATTGATCGCGGTGATTCTTGGTCTTTCAGCGGTAGCCTGAGCTACATTCACGATAACAACGTCAACAATGTCGCCCCGAAAGGCACACGCATCCAACTCGGCAACGGCCGTTCCCTCGAAAGCAGCCGTGAGCAGGAAAAAGCCAACGGCATCAGCTACAGCTTCGATGCCGACAAAAAATGGTCGCTCACCGACAACTACTACAGCTCATTGCACGGTTCACTGAGCGGCACCTACTACTTCAATAAAAAAAGTTATAACGATGTGACCGCACGCGTGGCGGCTGGTGGTGGCTTCCGCAACAACAAAATCGACCTGGAAATCACCCCGTTCGTGCAAAAACGCCTCTATGGACGCGGCAGCAACGGCGACGACAAACTGCATGCCTATTCCAACAGCGCTGGCTTGAGTGTCTCCAACACCTACTGGATGACGCCGAAATGGCGCCTGCAAACCAATGCCGAATTCAGCTACGACAAATACGTCAAACTCTATGACTACCTGGACGGCAGACGCATCAGCTTGAACAATACCCTGATGTACTCACCAAACCAAAAACAATACTGGTTCGCCGGGCTTGACCTCAGTCACAAAGGCGCACGCAGCGCAAGCGATGCTTATGACCGCTTCAATACCCGTCTCGGCTGGGGACAGGAATGGGGCAAAGGCGTCTCCACCCGCCTGATGGGCAGCTACGGCAAACGCTACGCCAAAGGTGAAGATTTCTTCAACATTGACCGCGAAGATAAAGAATACAACGCTAACCTGTCCGTCTGGCACCGTGGCGTCCACTTCTTCGGTATTACCCCGCGCCTTGTCTTCTCGTACAGCAAAATTGACAGCAATAACCGCTTCTATAGCTACGACACCAGCAAAGTCTATATGGACTTCACTAAGACCTTCTAGGGGCTTCTGATATCCGGCTTGCGTGGCCGGATTTCTCAAAATGAGAACGGCAGAGGCGGAATTTGAACAAAAATCCACCGCTCTGCCGAGTGATAATGAACCCTAAATATTCGCTGCCGAGCAAGGTCCTCTGTCCCGACACTTCATAAGTGACGTGGTTATCGGGATTTATTGCTGTCGCGGTTTATCCAAACCCTCCCCGCCCAAGGCAGGGGAGGGTTTTTCTTGCACGCGTCGGAGCTGTGCGCCAAGCGACGTTGTTTCAAGGTAAAACCACTTCGCCGAAACGGGCGGTGCAGCCTGTTGCGGTCTTGGTGAACACCAGCCCCGCTGCGTTGTCCGCCGGGCAATAGGTGACGGCAAAGGGCAGGTTGGGCAGCGGCAGGGTGCTGTACACCGGCGTCTGCGGGTAGGCAGCGAGCAGGGTAATCAGCGCCGAGGTCTGGCGCAGGCCTTTGCCGGTGAGGACGATGGCATCGGGGCGGCGCGCGTGCCGTCGCAGTTCCGGCAGCAGGTAGCGTGCGGCGTCGTCACGACCCAGGTTGCGATGGCGCAGTCCCGCGTTCACCACCAGGGTTTTGCTGCCGTGGTAGTACACGGCGCTGCCGTTCGGCGCGCGGTAATCGGGCGGCGGCTGGAGGACGGCGGCGAGGCTGATGCCGAGGGCGAGTGCTGCCCAGGCAAGCGGCAGGGTCAGCAGCCGCTGTGGCCACGGTGAGGCGACTGTCTCCGTTTGCAGCGGGAATTCACGCCCACGCAGGCGGGCAAGCGCGCAGATGACGGCCATCGTCGCACACAGGGCAGCGCCGGTGCTCGGCTGGAAGGCGGGTTGCCAGTACGCCCAGTCAGGTGCGGCAAGGCCTGCCAGCGCGTGCAGGAAGGTATCCAGCAGCCACGACGCTGCCGGGGCGAGCGGCGGGCAGATGAGCGCCGGCAATGTCGTGGTCAGCACCGGCGCCAGCCACGGGATCAGCACCAGGTTGGCCGCGAGCGACACGAGGCTGATGCCGCCGAACAGTGCCCAGCTAATCGGCAGCAATGCCAGCGTGATCAGTGCCTGCAACACCAGCCACTGCCACAGCGGGCGCAGTTGCCGCCACAGTGGTGCGCTGTAAAGGATGACCGCCACCGCGGCGAACGACAGCCACGCACCTGCCGCGCCAAGTTGCCACGGGTTCGCGAGCAGGATAGCGAGTGCAGCGAGTTTGAGCGCCTGCCGTCCGCCGCTCAGCCCCGGCCAGTGCCAGCACAGTGTCAGCACGGCGAGCATCAGCCAGGCGCGCAGTACCGGCGCCGCCGCCCCGGTCAGGAGGGCGTAGGTGAGGGCGCACAGTAGGGTCGCTTGCAGGGCGATGGTGTGCGGCTGCACGCCGCCCCGCCAGCGTGGCGGAAGAGCGGCAGTCAGGTGGCGCAGGAGGAGGTAGATGAGCCCAGCGATGAGCGCCAGATGCAGGCCGGAGATGGCGATGAGGTGCGAGGTGCCGCTGCGGCGCAGGCGGTTTTGTGCTTCGGCATCCAGCCCGCTGCGGTCGCCGATGATGAGGACGCGTAGCCACGCGCGCTGCGCGGCGGGGAAGACGGCGTCAATACGGGAAGCCAGGGCGGCACGCTGCCGCACGGTCCACGGTGCACTTTCGTTCAGCGACACGACCGCGCGCACTGTCGCCCGCCCGCGCAGCCGCGCCTGTTGCGCAAACCGGCTGCCGTCGCCGGGTTTCAGGCGCACTTGTGCGTGCAGCACTTCGCCGAGACGGTAGGGACGGCGGGAGAAATCGGCTCCGCTCAGGCGGTCGCCGGGCTTGAGCGGACAATCACCCGCTTGCTGCGTCACCAGCACGAAGCGGCTGCCGACCGGGTAGCCGCGCGTCGGGAAGTCGGCGATATAAAAGGTGGCGCGGCAATCTACCGCCGCCGGCAGCGGCGCCGTGAATTGCCACGGCGACAGTGTCCATAGGGCGGCAAGTAAGGCGATGGCGGGGTATCGGGTCAGACGGTGGGCCAGCAGCACCAGGGCGCAGGGCAGGCTCCACAGCGGCAAGGGTAGCCACCAGGCGAACAGGATGCCGCCTGCAACGGCCAGCAGCGTCGCATCCAGCGGGGCGACCGCAGCACGCTGCCCGGTCATGATGCCCGCTGACGGACGACCGCCCTGCCCGTCCTGCTCTGTGCCGCCCATTGCCGTTCCTTTCCCAAAAATATGTCCGCTAGTCATTGTAAGCGGGGCACCGCGAAACCTGTACCAGCGACGATATAGTCGCTGCAAATAGGACTGAGGCAAGGCGGCAAGCTGAAGACAGTACGAATAGTACGGCGGGTTCCCATAAAAATCGCATAGCGATTTTTATGGGTCTGGTCAGGCGAGCCAACACTGTATCCGTTCTATATTGAAACGACTATACGTTCATGACCGGGGCGGGGAGGCTATACAATGCCCGCAGAATTTCTGCACGGCTGCTATATGTCCCGCATCACCCTCACTCCCTGCATCGCCGCACACCATGCCGCCCTCGCTTACCGCTTGCTGCCGGCGCAGGGCGACTACACCCGTGCGCCGCAGGAATGGTTCGCCGCTGGCGGCTTTCGCAGCGGGCAATACCCCGTCAGTATTCTCGCCAACGCCGCTCCGGTCGGCTTTTTCATTCTCGATACCGGCGCGGACAAGGCGGATTACAGCGACGACCCGCACGCCCTGTTGCTGCGCTCGATGTCCATCCACCCCGCATGGCAGGGAAGGGGCATCGCCGCGCTGGCGCTCGCGCCGCCCGTGTTATGGGCCTATATCGACCGCCACATCCCGGCTATCCACCGCATCGTCCTTGGTGTCCACCATGCCAATGTCGCCGCGCAGCGCCTGTATCTGCGCTGCGGTTTCCACGACACTGGCCGTACGTATCCCGGGTTGAAAGGCCTGCAATATGTTTTTGAACAACCCCGTCCCGTATGAACCGTCTCTCTTTCCATCGTGGCCACTTCGCCCTGCTCGTCACCGCCGCCCTTTTCGGCAGCACCTTCATCTTCCAGCGTCATAGCGCCGCCGTCGTCTCCGCTACGCTTTTCATCGCCTGGCGTCTGCCCGTCTCCACCGCCTTCCTTGCCTTCTTCTTCGCCCTGCGCCGCCAGCCCGCCTGGGGCCACTGGGCACGCGACGGTATCGTCTGCGGTATCCTGCTGTATCTCGGCATGTACAGCCAGCAATGGGGCCTCGCCCACACCACCGCCGGCAAGGCCGGCTTCATCACCAGCCTCTATGTCGTCCTCGTACCCCTGCTTGGTCTCATCACAGGGGAACGTCTGCACAAATCCCTGCTGACCGCCATCATCCTCGTCTTTGCCGGCATCTGCTGTCTCGCCGGTATCCAGAGTGACGACAAGGCACTCAGCTGGAATATCGGCGACAGCGTTACCCTGGCCTGCGCCTGCATCTGGGCGCTGTACGTCATCTATACCGGCATCGCCGTGCGCCGCAGCGATGCCCTGGCGCTGACCACCATGCAAATGTTCGTCGCCGCCCTGATTGCCCTGCCCATCGCCATCACGAGCGACGGCATCCCCGCCCTGCTTGATCCCGCCCGGCTCTATTACAGCCGCTGGGACATCTTCTATGCGGGCGTTGTCTCCTCGGGCCTCGCCTTTTTCCTGCAAGCCTGGGGACAGCGCAGTGTCGCCGCCACGCCCGCCGCCATTATCCTTTCGCTGGAAAGCGTCTTCGCCCTGCTCGCCGGCTGGCTGTGGCTGGATGAAACCGTAACCCCGCTGATGCTGACCGGTTGCGCCCTGCTCCTTGCCGCCATGATTATCGCCCAACAACCTTCGGAGAAGTCGTGTACAACACCGCCCTGATCTGCGCCGCGCTTACCGCTGCCATCCATTACTACATTTTCTATCTCGAATATCCCGCCTATGGCAGCGCCCGTTTCTGCCGCACGTTTGGCGTGTCGCCTACTGAGCTAGCGACCTTGCGCGTGCCCTTCCGCAACCTCGCTATTTATAATGTGATGCAGGCCACCGGGGCGTATTTGTCCTGCACCGCCCCGGATAAACGCTGCGCCGCCTGCATTCAGGCCATCCCGCCACTGTTTGCCTCTTTTGGTCTTTTCTTGTCATGAACGATTCCCGCAACCTGCCCATTGGCGTCTTCGACAGCGGCGTCGGCGGCCTCACCGTCGTCCGCGCCCTGATGGAACGCCTGCCGCTCGAACACCTCATCTACTACGGCGATACCGCCCGCGTCCCCTACGGCGTCAAATCGCGCGCGACCATCGAAAACTACAGCGCGCAAATCGTCTCTTTCCTCCTCGCACAGCGCGTCAAGGCGCTGGTGATTGCCTGCAACACCATCGCCGCCGTCGCGGGCGAGTCCATCCGCGCCCAGGCGGGTGGAATGCCTGTCATCGACGTTATCGCCGCCGGTGCCAAAGCAGCGCTTGCCACCAGCAAAAATAGCCACATCGCCGTGATGGCCACCAACACCACCGTCAACAGCAACGCCTACGCCCGCGCCATCCATGCGCAAAACCCCGCCGCGCGCGTGCAATCGCAAGCCTGCCCGCTGCTCGTGCCGCTCGTGGAAGAAGGCTGGCTTGATCACGACGTGACCCGCCTCACCGTGCGCGAATACCTGAAACCCATCCTCGCTGATGACGCCGACACCCTCGTCCTCGGCTGCACCCACTACCCGCTGCTCAAACCGCTGCTGCGCAGTGAAGCGCCGCACCTCACCCTGGTCGATTCCGCCGCGACCACCGCCGCAAGCACCGCGCAAGCGCTCGCTGCAGCCGACCTGCTGCGTCACGACGACGGCCAGCCCACCCGCTACCGTTATTGCGTCAGCGATATCCCGCTGCGCTTCAACAGCATCGGTGAGCGTTTCCTTGGCCGCAGCCTCGGCGACATCGAAACTGTGCCGCTGGGCTAATACCCATCTGGAAAACCATCTAAGTATGTTGGCGCGTCTCGCTGTATTAAACATACGGTCTTCGCCGCGCTGCTTTCTCAACTTACTTTCTGGCATTGGCATGAATCGTTGTGCAACAGCCACAACCGCGTCAATCTTGTTGCAACCTAACCACAAAATGACCAAACCCACACACCCTTTAACCATAAAGCACGCCATAATGCGCTCGCCTATACGGTAAACCTTTTCAACACAGCAAGAGGAATCCAGCTATGAAGAACATCCTGATTGCCAGCAGCGTTGCCGTCCTGCTTGCCGCCTGTGGCGGTAGAGATGGTGCCGGTACCACCATCACCCCGGATGATGCCAATATCGACCTGTCCCGCTACACCCAGGGCAGCAGCAAACCGATTACTATCGCCACCCCTAACGGCAAGTTGTACGGTTACAACCAGTTCGCTTCCTTCTACGGCCTGTGGGAACACAACGATGGCCGCGTGAAAGAACTGCGCTACCGTGGCGACAAGACAGTGAATGTCCCGCAAAGTGGGCGCGCCACCTATGTCGGTAAAGCCGTACGCTGGGACACCATCAAGAAAGAAGAACTCGACAACGGCTACAGCCAGCTGGAAGTCGATTTCGGCAAACGTACCGTGAACGGCGAAATCAAAATTCCCGGTGCCCGCCGCGACATCACCCTGCATGAAGGCACCCTGCGTGGCGCTGAATACGCCGGCCACGCCAGCGTTATCGGCAACAACAGCGGCCGCTACGAAGGCGCGCTCTATGGCGCAAATGCCCAAGAAACCGCCGGGCAGGTATCCTTCTCTGACGACAGCGGGCTGAACACCGCCTTCGGTGGTACGCGCCAATAAAATTAAGAACGCGATCGCCCTTTAACCGGATGCCCCGCATCCGGTTTTTTTATGCCCCTTCAAGACGGTGTTGGATTGTGAGGGTATCTGCGGGACGAATCATGTCCAGCGGGAGACAGATGGCTATTTCTTGCCCCTCCCGCAGGCATCGAAGGCAAGATCGTTCACTATAGTTGAATAGATAAAAAAGCGTAACAAGGCGCGTCGCCGCAGACAGTACAG
>ERZ772971.121-NODE-121-length-49841-cov-7.048066_pt1 | contig 49841 bp, 56 predicted proteins | sample MGYA00511943_ERZ772971 | MGnify/ENA primary metagenome ERZ772971 (study PRJEB29015, sample SAMEA2737929) | human oral metagenome | biome: human oral; feature: human-associated habitat; material: dental | place: China | collected 2144 ... | reverse complement strand
AAATGTTGCCGAGAATTTCAAACCCGTCATCGAACTGATTCATAAACACTGTTGAATTTCCTCTATATTTTTTATCTAAATCATCGAATATAAAGGCTTGGTTTTCATCCGAATATTTAACAACTCCTATCCATCTCGCAAAACTTATTGCTTTTACAATATCGCCTTCGTATATTTCCCTATCCTCATTGTCCTTTAGCCCTGTATATTGGCTCAAAACGAATCGCTTACCCTCTTTGTCTGTTTCCCAGCATCCTGCCTCTTTGTTGCAAAAATCTACAAGGTTACCGTCAATATTGTTAATTGAGTAATTCGTCCACTCTTCAAGCTCTCTGTCCCATGCTCTGAATTTTATCTCTCTCATTTGTTATTCTCCTTTGTACGGATTCGGTAACGGCATCCACGCAATCACGCCATTCATGTCATCACCTGTGCCAGATAAATATACGCCGTCAACATCCTCGCTAAAGGAGTCAGCCCATATACATACCCCATTTGTTACAAGAACATCTTCATCGTATTCTGGTAAGTTCTCGACCATATATGACCAATCGAAATTGGCATATTCTTCCTTTTCCTCTGGTGTTAAATTTCTAAATCTTAATTCGTTCCACTCTGGGATTATGTTATATGCCTTCATAGCTTCACCTTCTTTCCCAACTCCCATGCAGCAATAGCTAATATTACAGTTACAGTTTTGCTGATTATTAAATGTGCCATTGTGTCTCCTTGTTCATATATTCAATTTATATATTTACTTACTCTTTTCGTTTTCTATTCTTGCCATCGTTCTATTTAACTTGTAATTCATGATTGGCAGTGTATCGATATTAAATCCTTGCTTGAACTGCATTATCATGACTTCTACATCTGCCATTTCCTCACGAACAGCTCTTATATCATCTCTGGCTATCGCTGTAATTAGTTCTGCCAGTTCTTCCACAAGCTTCTTTGTTTGCGCTTCAGAGCCGTAATGTTCCCAAACTTTGCGGCCCATCTCTGCATTTGCATTTTCTAAAAATTCTTTTGTCGTCATCTTCATGATTAGTTCATCATCCTTTCCGCAGCAGCTGCCGCCTTCTCAAATGTGTCATAGTTTGTTTTGAGAACCGCTCCATCTTTATGTATTTTTATAGACTTTGTTTCCCATCTGCTACCGCTCTGTAATCTGATAGCCTTCTTGACAGTTTCTATAGATATATCGCTATGACCTTTCTCTGGCTTATAAATCGATATTTTCAGATCTCCAGCATCTGATACTTCATCTCTTTTCTTTACCCACTTAATTTTCTTCATCTTCTGGTACCGCCTCTTCTATAAGTTGATTCATCAGCTTTGTTCCTGCTTGGAATCCTATTGCTAGTGCATCTATCTCTGTTCCATTCGGAAGTCTCTTCTTCTCAGCTAGGAATTCGCTTGCTAGGAAGTCCATTATTATCTTGTCTTCCATATTGACCTCTTTATTTGTTCAATGTCTCGAGTTCTGTTGTAAGGATCTTCTTTAATGCTCCTTTAAACTTCTCTGAAGATTCCTTGTCCATCTGGCCAAGCTGATTCATGCACTCATTGAATGTGGTCTGCAGATTGTTAACATTAATCCTAAATGCTGTTAGGACTTCTCCGCTTGCTACTGCTACATTAAGCTTTTCAACCTCAGCTTTAGCCTTTGATAGTTCCTCTTCAGTTTTTATGTTTTCTGCTTTTGCCTGGATCTTTGCAGTTGCTACAGCCTTTTCAATTTCCCTGTCCATCTCAACTCTTGCTTCTTCAAGAGCTTTCTTAACCTCTTCATCCTTATTACTCTTGCTCTGCTTTACCTTTTCTTTTTCCTTCTTCAGCTTTTCTTTTAGCTCCTCGATTTCTTTATCCCTTTTCTCGAGTTCTTCAGTACTGATTCCTGGTTCAGATTTTTCTTCTTCCAGTTCTTTGATTATGTTCTTTAGTTCAACTATCTCTGTATTTTGTGATTTGAGGTCTGCAATTTCTTCCTTCAGTTCTCTGACTGTCATTTCGGAAATATCATTGTTTTCTACCACCTCTACAGCCACCTCTTCAGGTGCTGCTAAAAGCGCAAACACCTTGGAAATGCTCAAATCCGCAAACGTTTGCGTTTTTGAAAAGAGGCTATTTTCTTCTTCGCATCTTTTGGCCAGAGACATCATCATCTCTGCTTTTCGCTTTGAGAAATCTAGATGTGATTCGCACCATAATTCGAATTCTCCATGATTGAGCCTATCTTTAATAACAAGTAGTCTCTGTCCGGCATTAGCTGCAATCATCATTGCAATGTTGCCTATCATCTCCATCTGGTGATACAGCCCATTAACTTCTATCTGTAATTCTTCTGTTGTTTTATCTGTCAGTTCTTTCTGCACTTCGTACTCAACATTTGTAATCTCGTTCATTATGCTGCTCCTTTCAGTGTAGCTTTATCGGCTTTCCTTAACTTCTTAATCATCTTTACTAGCCATTTTTCTACCCATTCTGTAACCTCTTTTTCTGGCAGTCTGTTACCTTGTCCATAGCACTGCTTTAACTCTCCTCTTTTTAGGTCAATCTCGACAGTTACAAAGGATTGCTCTTCATCTCCGATTTCTCTTAATACGAATATCGATGTTCTTCCCTCTGTTGCTCTTTCATAGTAAGAGGCTACACAGTTATGATTGTTGCGACCTTCATTGTTGAACTCTGTTCTGTTCCTAAGAGGTCTTATCAGGTACTTGTTATCTTTCCAACACATTTTTTCTAGTCTTGGCAGGAATTCACTTTCGAACTTTTCTTGCCGCTTTCTATTTTCTTCCTGCATTATCTTATTCTGCATTGCCAGGTATTCTTCTGATATGCGGTCATGTGCTTCTGTAAGATTCTTGGGATATTTATAGTAGTCATTTAGTGGGTAATCCAGTTTTTCTAATTGCCTTATATAGTCTCTATATTCACTCTGCACAGACATTTGACGAGCGTTGTCGTCCTCTTTTCGTTTTTCTCTTTGTTTGTTGAAATACGTTGCCAGCCTTACAAGATTTTCTGTTTTCCCCTTTTGATAAATTGCGCTTATATGAAATTCTTTCATTACTAATTCGATGTGGCTCTTTTTTACTTTTCCGTGATTGACCAGCATCTTATAGGTTGATATGCTAGGCAAGTTGAACATGTCCCAATTCTTAAGTTTCTCTATATCTTGATGTGTTAAACCTAAAAATCCAGGAATTGATTTTGCCCTCCAGTTCGGTCTGATGTACACTGGACACCTTGTAATTTTGCATCTGACTATATCTTCTAATCCTGCTTTCTTAATGAATTCAATTTGTGGATACTTTGCGCAGATTGCAGCTTCTTTGATCATGTAATCTGCAAATCTAACATGTATATCCATGTAATTAAGGAACGTATCTTGTAACTGTTCTTGATTTACAAGGTTATGTACATAGCCTTTATCTATAAGGTGAATTGAACCATCTTGACATCTCGACCATCCGCCTCGATATGCTCCTTGATATGCATACATGAATTGTTCTTCTCTAGATATACACACAATCTGCTCTATATATATCTGTGTGACGTCCCTCATATCGGCAACTTCTTCTCCGTTATATATCCAGGAAGCATATGCAACTACGAAGTAGATTGTTTCATTCCTATAGAACATCCATAAGTATGTTTTGCCACTGCCCAACGGATGGCATGTATGAGGCATTGCTACTCTGTTCTCTCCTTTATATGGAACCACGTCTCCTTTTTTTATAGTGTCTATGTAATCAAACGTTTCTCCGAACTTGGGACAATGTGCTATTTTCTTAAACCTGTTATATATAATCGGTTTCTCTAATGTTTCTGTAACTATGTTCTCAAAATCATCCGGATACTCGATATCAACAGGAATATTCTCTATATTGCGATATATGTATTCCATGACTTCCTCCTTAAATGAGATCCAGGATATCTACTACCTCCGAATTCTGTGCCTTTGTTTCGTCAATCTCGTAATACTTCAATACCATTCCTCTCACTTCTTCATCTGAGATTGCAGCCATGTTATTAACAGCTTTTTCTTTTGCTTTGTTTCTTATATCGTTTATTAAATCCTTGATAGACTTCTTGCCATCAAGGATCTTGTTTGCTACTTCTTCTGTGGTGCAACGTTCGTTTATTGTCTCTTCAATAAACGTCGCCAATGCACTTTTTATTTCCAGCGATTCCTCTGTGATTTTCGCTCTTGCTTCGTTGATTTTTTCCATGATTTACTCCTTTGTCAGAATAACTTCCCCGCTGTGAATACTCTCGTATTCTTTATCTCGTTCAGCTATTCTCTCTTTAATCTGCTCAATAATATTGTTCATTAATTCTCTTGATGATTCGTTTTTCGTTTGCCTTAGGCGGTCTTCGAATTTTGATATTCTGCGCTCGTCATCATTGTTAGCGTAGGTTATTTCGTACATACGAGCTTTGCCGATAGGATCAAATCTGCAGTGCCAGTCGTCGTTATACTCGCACTTCTTGCAGCACTGATCACACACTGTGCCGCGCATTCTACGGCACCACCTGAACGCTCGATTGTCTCCTTGTGTCGGATGCTCAAAACCACACACATCACACTCTGATTTAACGCGAAACATTATTTTTTCTTATCGCCTACCGCTACCATAAATGCTAGTGTTAGACAAACGATTGCCGTTACTGTTACTACTGTCCAATTCATCTTGATACCTCCTATAGATAGTTGCGGCCAATTAGCCGCATCCATTCTCTTCTCGCTTGCTGTGCTGTATAGCCTTGCTCTATCAACTCAATTTCATATTGAAGTTGGTAGTGCTGGCGCAATCTCTGATTTTCTCGCTGCGCCCACACGGTGCAGTTTGCATGTAGCTCCTCATGATGCTTTCGGCACACATCGACCTGAAATTCATTATCGATACTGATTTGACGGTTCGACCCGCCAAATACCTCGTGTCTCTCTGCATAAGGTCTTCCACAGTATTTACAAACCCTGTTCGGTTTGTTTTTCCAGCCATTCATTTTCTTTTTCTTCTTTGCCGACCGTGGCTTTGGATAAGCGCAGTTTTGATAGTAATTATCTAGTTTGCTCATATCATCAGCCACACGACCGGAATTGCGAATGCTACAATCATTCCGACGTCGAATATCAGAAATAACATATTTGCATTCTTGTACCTGCCATCGATGTATTCATATAACCCCGCTAATCCCACTAGCAGCATTGCCATAATTAGCCACCACGAAGCTTTTAACATTTTTCCTCCTACTCGAACTTTATCATTCCCCATGTATCAGCATCCTGAGTCGCTGACTCTTTGCAGCTAACTATCGGGAGTGCTAGTTCTTCTACTATTGCGTCTTCAATCTCTGGAATTTCCGTCCTTGTGAGCTGCTCTTCAGAGAGCATATCTCCGAAATAGCGCTTTCTTCTATCGATATCCATATCTGCCTCCTAGATTGTCATCTGGTTTGTCTGCTTTTTAGTTCTCCTGATGTCTACCTTGCCGGCTACACCATTTATTTTGATTTCGCTGTTGGCTGCACTAAATTTTGCATTGCTGATAAATCCTGCATGGATCAGTTCGCATGTTGTTTTCACATATCTGAGACTTGTATCATCTAGCGGTATAAAGTTCAGTTCTCTTGACTGCTCTCCACATAGCATCTCAACTTTCTCTTCCATCATGCGATGCCATTTTGCTTCATTCTCACAATCGCATGATTCACTAGCGATTCTGTCTGCATCTTCCTGAGTTTCTGCAGATACTAGATGCATCTGTCCGCAGTTTTTACATAATCCTTCCATTTTCTTCCTCCCTTTCTAGCTCCTCGCTGTACACCATGTATCGGTGTAACTCGGTTAAGATTATCGTGATGCCGACTAGCACCATTCCGATTAAAAATGTTCTAAATATCATTGTTTGTCTCCTCTTTGAGAGCTGTATAATCTTCACACAGCTCTGCATACTCTTCTTCCATGACGTTTATTACGTCAGATAGGCGTTCTGCCTCACATATAGCATTGAGGGCTATTTTTTCAAGGAACTGCTCGTATGAGCAGTCGGGCTTAATTCTGCCTAAGACATTCCCCGTATCTGTAGATATGGTGTACGACTTTACTTTTCTGGCTTTACGATTCCTACCGTAGTTGCCTAAAATGTTTAGACGATTATCCGCCCCGAACTTTATTATTTTTTCATTAATTATGGCGCCCATAACTCCTCCTTACCTCGCCCCTAGCATGTATAGGGCTATCCACAACATCGGAATCAGTGCCGTAACACCTATCGCACTAACTATCTCTTGCAAAGGTGTGTTGCTGTTTTCTTCACATGCTTGGTGCAATACTTCTTTAACTGAATCAAACATTTTAGTACCTCATTAGCTCTCTATAACTCTTGTCTATTTATTCTTGTGGCTCTGATATGCATACTCCGCTATATCGTATTTTGACAATCACACACACCGCCTCTTGTTAATCAACCGCTCCGCCACATCTGATGCCAGATACTGCTTTTTCTTCCCATCCCCGATGAATTCGCAATCTTGCATAAGTGATTGTGCGTAGCCTCTTGATTTGCCAAGGTATCTGGCGATGTCTGATAGACAAGGCCAGTTGCCTATTTCTTTTTTTATATCTCGCGTTATAATCTGCTTATCCATCTTTCAGCCTCTTCATCGTATGTAATGTACACGTTTCGTGTTCTTTTTAGTTAAAAAAAATTGACTCGACACTTTCATCATAATATCTTGCAATTTTTATTTTCATTGAATCTTTTGGTGTTCGAGCTCCTTGCTCATATGATGCATATGTTCTTGTTGGTATTCCAAGCGCTTCAGCTAATTCTTCTTGCGACTTATTTCCGCGCATTCTCTTTAGTTTTTCTCCTACTTTTCTCGTATCCATATTTTGTCCTCCTTATATGTGTTGTACACAAGTTGTTGATTATTTCATGTTATTTCCCTTCGTTTTCTCTACTGTACACGAATTGTGCACACCTGTCAACACTTTTTGTGCTTTTTTTGTTGAGAGCATACACAATTTGTGGTTTAATAAATCAAACAGGGAGGGAAATGGCATGAAATTCAAGGACAGATTAAAGGAGTTAAGAATTAGAAAAGGGCTTTCGCAAGCAGATTTAGCTAATGCAATCGGGCTTTCAAAAAGTGCTGTTAGTATGTATGAAAGAGGCGAGCGATACCCCGACCAAGATACGCTGGATATTATTTGTGATTACTTTAATGTTGATATGAATTATATTACAGGAAAAGAAATAGGCTCTATTTACTATCTAGATCCAGAAGCGGCAGAAGCAGCTAAAGAGATGTATGAGCGTCCAGAATTAAAGGTGCTATTTGACGCATCGCGCAATGTAACAAAAGAAGATATTTTGAGCGTTGCAAATATTTTAGAAAAATTAAAAAGGGATCAGTTTGGTGACGAAGAATGACGGAGAATGTTCAAGTCAGAATCATTGATATGCCTCACAGAATTCACGGGGCAACAGCATATTTCATTGATACATCTGGCGAGTTATTTTATACAGTATTTCTAAATGCTCATGATTCATGTGAGCAACATCACAGCTCATATGTTCACGAGCTTGAGCATATCAACAACGGTGATTTTTCTTGCATGATTCCGCTCGAAGATTTGGAACTTGCTAGGCATCAATCTATAGCAACACCACTCTGCGCTTTTGCCGAGTGATTGCAGTATATTTATTATCATTTAACAGGAGGAACTATTATGAAAACTTGGAAGCTAATTTCTGGAATCCTATCTATCGTTTTAGCCGTATTCGTGCTTTTGCAATCAGCGGCAGCGGGGCTTGGAAATTCTCTAGCTGAAAATGGAGAAATGAGCGGTAGCGCTGGTTTTCTCGTTGCTATCTTGCTAATTGCTGGTGGTATTACATCAATTGTTGTGAGGAAGAGTGTCAAAAAGGGAGCACACATCGCATTAATTATCATGTATGGGCTAGCTGCAATTACAGGCTTCACGATGGCTGGTAGTTACGAAGATTTGAAAATTTGGGCGGCTTGGTGCTTAATCTGCGCAATTCTTGCTATTATTGCAATCTTTAAATCGAAGAACGTTGTTGACGAAGATAACTAGATTCTCACGAATAAAAAAACCGCACCTACTGCAATAGGCGCGGTCGGAGCTGTTGATGTATTTTTCAACAAACACAAATATCATTTATGAGTATATCAGCAGCACTAGCACATTACAACTATATCAGCTAATTAGTTTTTAAATGTGCTTTTTTAGTGCAAAAATACGAGGTATTTATGATAACTAAAACATTTTCTTATAACGGAAAACGATATTATGTGCGCGGAAATTCAGAGCGTGCAGTTATCGAAAAGCTGATTTTGAAAAAGCAAGCACTTGAACGTGATGAGGTTTTGAACCCAGCAAGGCGCACTGTTGCATCATGGGCACTTGAGTGCGTTGATACATACAAGGTGAATCAGAGCGAAATAACACGCGAGAAGTATTTACAGAAATTGAAATCGTATGTACTCAACGAGATCGGTACTTTATTAATTAAGGATGTAACTCCTATCATGTGTCAGCGCGTTTTGAATTTAAAAGGTGATAAATCAAAAGCAACTATCAATGATACTTATCAGATGCTACGTTTCATTTTTAAATATGCAAAGATTAATAAACTAATCAATTTAGATCCAACTGAAAATCTTGTAAAGCCTTCTGGATATTACAATCCTAGGCGCTCACTAACTACATCAGAAGAGCAGCACTTCTTGAATGTTCTCAATCAACATTATGTACCTCTATATTTTGCCTTAATGTATTATGCCGGGTGTCGCCCTTCTGAAGCCTCTGCAGTTGAATTTCGTGATATAGTCATTCGAGATGGTGAGCGATATTTGCATATTCGAGGAACGAAAACTAAAGCTGCAGATAGATATGTGCCTATCGTTGATGGTTTAGCTAAATTGTTGCCGCACGGATCTTCTCCGTTTGATTTGCTATGCAAGAATCAACAAGGCAAGCAACTCAATAAAGATAACAAGCGCAGAGCATGGGCGCATTTGCGTCGCCTCATGAATATAGATATGGGCTGCAAGGTGTACCGTAACGAACTCTTGCCGCCATATCCTCTTGCAACAGATATATCTGCATACTCACTGCGCCATACCTTCTGCACCAATCTGCAAAAGCGCGGTGTTGATATTCGAACAGCTCAATATCTAATGGGCCATGCTGATATTGCAATGACAGCCAACATATATACACATGTTGATTTTGAGCTAATAAATCAAGCTGCCGCATTGATGTGATTTCTGGTGTTGCACTTCCTCTTCAGCGCGTTGAAATATCAATAATCTCCGTTGTACTCCTAAAGCGGGTGTCGGAGGTTCGAATCCTCTTCGGGACACCATTTAAAAACACCGCAATTCTACTGGGTTGCGGTGTTTTTGTTTGTCAAAATTCTTTTACATGCTCGTATAGTGTTCAAGCACCGCAGAAGTCACGCCCTTCGAGCTAGACTCAACTGCGATTCCCAGGATTTCCTTAACCAACTTGAAATTTTCAGTGGCATTTCTCTTCCATTCCGCAAATTCAGGCCCAAGAATATAATCTTGATACTCTAGGCTTTCCTCCGGTCTACCTTCAATTCTGACGAGAAGCCCTTTATCACGCATAACCCTCACTACAGTTCGCACTTCATCGTCCGTCGAGTAAAATAACTCTGGTACCAGCTTTACCTTCCTCTGAATTGCGTCGGAAATGAACAAGTATAAACGCAGCTCCTTATTTACAAATCTCTTATCGGGTATGTAAATAGGTTCAGTATTGTCAGGAATTTGAAACTGCCTTTTTTCCTTCTTTATTCCATAGTATTCGCAGATACCGTCTACTTCTCTCTTCGTTAAGTTATATTTTGTTTGAAACTGTTTCTTTGTAAGCATCTATATCACCTAATTTTTTGAGACTTAATCTGTCACTATGATAACATATGAGAGAATACTAAAAAGGCTATTTTTCAGTATAATAGTGCCGGATTTTCAGTTATTAATTGCTTCTGTTATAATAACGAACATATATTGTAATATTTCATAAAAGAATTATTGAGGAAGTCGAGACAAGCGAGGCACACATGATTGAACTTAGAAATAATCCATCATTAAAATACAGCTACGACGAGTGGCTGAAGTTTTTTCGTGAAAATGATAAGCACAGGCTGCAGATAGATTTCTCGAATGAGACCAATCTGCCTTCCGATATCAAGGCGCTGATACTGCCTTCTGTTTCTGCGTTTCAAATCGGTGAGCACAGCGACGGACTTCATCTGCTCAAGGTGGCAGAGGGGTTCGCTCGCAAGTTTGACGAACCTACATATCCCGAGGTCATGAAGCTATTTATCAGGGAGGAAAACTTCCACTCCTCATACCTGGGAGAATTTATGCGTTATCACGAGCTTCCGCTCCGCAAGAGCAATTTCCTCGATAGAACATTTCGCCGCCTCCGTAGACGTAGCGATCTCCGCCCTGAGGTCGTAACTCTCATAACGGCAGAGATTATCGCCCTCTCTTATTACTCAGCTCTCAGTGATGCTACTGACTCACCTGCACTAAAGAGAATCTGTGCTCAGATGCTTCACGATGAGCTCCCTCACGTGATTTTCCAATCATATACACTAGGTCATTTTAAAGAGAGTAAATGGCTTAAGCTTCAAAGACAGCTCCTCATGAGGGCTGCAACCCTTGCTGTCTGGACTGCGTACGGAAAAGTATTTCGCGCAGCAGGATGGACATATTCTAAATTCAAGCAGGAAAACCTCGGCTATCTAAGGCAGTCTGAAGATATAGCCGAATGTACCTCCACACGCTTAGCTTCGGATATCGGGCAACAGAGATAGTTAAAGTCACTTATATAGATGACCAGCATGTACTAAAAAAGTACATGCTATTATTTTTTTGCATATCTCATTGACAATATCGTAATACGATATTATATTTTAGCTAGAAATATCGATTAACGATATTAGGAAATCTTACAGCAAATTTGATCAAGGGGTGGTGCTATACATGGCCAAAAAATCATTGGAACCATTAACCGAGCCGATGTTCTACATACTGCTTTGCTTCCACCGCTCTGATATGTGCGGGACGGAGATATCGAGTTATGTGAATGATCTCACGGACGGAAGGGTCAAGCTCGGACCAGGGACTCTGTACTCGCTTCTCTCACTTTTTCAGGCAGAGGATTTGATTAAGAAGCTGCCCCCAGATGGCAGGAGAATTTCTTACAGCATTACAGAGCGTGGAGAGCAGTTATATCAGGATGAAATCCGAAGATTAGAAGCATGCCTTATTGATGCACGGAGGTGCAGTTATGAGCGATAAGATTAAACAGAAGATTTGTTATTTTGGTCTTTCCGATATATATCAGGAACAGAATTGGCTTGAGGATCTGGCTAGGAGAGGTCTCCTTCTCACATATACCGGCTACCTTATATACGACTTTGCATATGGCGAGCCAACTGAGAGAAGGTACCGAATTCTGCCTGAGAAAAGAAAGAAGATCGAACAGGAGGAGCTGGATATATATGAGTCATGTGGATGGACATGTGTGCGAGGAACGCATGCAACAACGGTGTTCTATACAGACGATCAGAATGCGCCCGAGCCTTTTACAGATGTAGTTACGGAGAAGAAATATTATGTTAAGCGATTGTTCTCTACACTTATTACATCTATATTTACTGCGATTTACATACTGTGGATTCTAAGACCCAGCACGTATAGCTTTATCTTAAATCCAGTTGACTTTTATTATCAGATAGCTGATCAGCCATCTCCACTTATATGCCTTTATTTAGTGATATGTCCATTATTAGTGTTGTTCTATCTAGGGATTATCTTTAAATACGCAAGGTTAATATGGCAATTTAAAAGAGGAACTTTTAAAAGGACTTACGGCTTTAAGGCTAGACGTTATGTAAATATGATTTTAACTAATGCGATTATTGTGTTGATGGTGTGTCTATTTGTATACGTGATATTCGTGCCAGATAAGAGAGTCATGACAAGCAGCTTTAAAGAAGCTTTGGCATATAAGGATGCTGAGCTTGTAAGGTTTTCCGAATTTGACCCATCCACTTGGGATGAGGTCCATTCGAATATGATAGTAAGAAATGGTAATAACAATATCGATAATCCTGACATAACATACGAGACAAGTTACGACCGTAATGTCATGATGACAAAGATGTCTTCGGAAGACTTATCTGTTTCTTCTAGAACAGATAAGCGCGAGAAATCCGGAGAAAATCTCATGTATCATGTTCAACTATACAAGGCTAAGTCAGCTAAAATCGCTGCACGCTTTATGTCATCTAATATAGAAAATCAGCTAGAAGGAATGAACTTCGACATATCGAAGAGACGCATACGAGATATGAAGTTTAAATACGAGGGTCTTGATTATGCGGCATATATCAGGGCTTCTGAAAAGGATGAATTTGCATATGCATTAGGTACACAGATGCTCTTCCTCAGAAAGGGAAATAAGTACGTAGTAGTTGCGTATCAAGGTCCTATCGACCTGAAGTCGAAGGTGGGACTGTTCGCAGCAAAGATGTAGCTACATTGTATTCAGTTGTTATCGCAAAATGCTCAACACGAGGTGTTTCATGGATAAGAAAACAAAATTAAAGTATGACCCTTTTGGCATAGTTGATATGTTCTATAAGCAGAACTGGCTTGAATATCAGGCAAGAAAAGGTCTGCTGCTCGCTAACGATAATCTACTTACTTGCAGATTCACCGTTGACGAGCCAAGATATAGGCGGTATCGCATATTGCCATACAAGCATAGCAAGACGACGCAGGAGGAACTGGATTTATATGCTTCTTGTGGTTGGCATCTGATATATGGTTTTAACTCAGTGATGATATTCTACACGGATGATCCAGATGCTCCAGAGCCATTTACGGATGTGCAGAGTCAGCATAAGTACTATAGAAAGAGCTTGATTACTAATTTTATTTTTATGCTAATTATTTTTGCAGAATCACTTTTTAGCATCAGTCGAAGTGTGCAAGGATTTACTATATCACCTTCAGCACTTCTCTACAGCAATGCTGATCAACCACTTTCCTCTTTGGCGATGACTTTTATTGGAATGCCGTTGGCACTTTTGTTCTGGTTTCAATATATGTTCACATATATCAGTATACTGAATAGGAACAGAAAGAAGGATTTCTATGAGGCTACGGGATTTAGATTAAAATATTATGTCAATGTGACGTGTATTATAACTATAATGGTCCTAGTCCTATGGAGCATCATTGACATCACTAGGACATTGGATATCACATCATCCGGCGACTTTACACAGGCTCTTAAGTACAAGGGGAACGAGATCGTGCGCTTCTCGGAATTTGACCCTGGTACATGGAAAACTGTATATAAGAAAATCGAGTACTACAACGATGGCAAAGGCGATATGATTACCTTTGATGTAAATCAGGATAAAACGCTACTGATGCCTAGAATGGTATCTGAAGAGCTTGAGGTAGATAGAGATACTAAGAATGATGAAGATACTGTAAGGGACCTTTATTACAGCGTTAATCTCTACAAGGCAAGGTCTTCTAAGGTCGCATCTGAATTCATGAAATATAATATGAAAGACGAACTTAATGGTTTTAGCGACAAAGTGTCTTTCAAATCAATAGACAAGTACAGTTTCGATTATAAGGGCCTCGACTACGCGGCATATATCGTAGATGAGAAGAATACAAATGACGCTGCTGCAAAACGTGACCAACTGCTCTTCCTCAGAAAAGGCAGCACATACGTATATGTTTCATATTACGGTCCTATCGACCTGAAGTCGAAGGTAGGTCTGTTCGCAGCAAAGATGTAGATTTGTAGACTATCTAGGACTGTAGGTTCTAAAACCTGTTAATCGTTTTATTAGTAAGCTTATAAAACCATCCACGCGTCGAACGCGTGGTTGTTAAGTAGGCGGGCAAAGCCCTCTGCTCCTCGCGGACGCGTCGAACGCGTAAACGCGATCTGTCAGTTGCGTTTTGCCTTAACCTACTTTTTCTTTTTCCTGAATGCTCCAGCTTCGCTCATGGTTAGCTGGTCTCCCATTTTATCTTCTTCCAGTTGTTTTGATATATACTCGGATATTCTTGCTTCATTTTTACCCACTGTATCTACATAATATCCTTTGCACCAAAATTCTCGGTTTCTGTATTTATACTTTAATTCCCCAAACTGTTCATACAGCATTGTACTGCTCTTCCCTTTTAGATATCCCATGAATTTTGATACTGAATATTTGGGTGGTATAGATAATAGCATATGAATATGATCCGGACACGCTTCCGCATTCAGAACTTCTACACGTTTCCACTCACATAGTTTTCTAAGTATTTTTCCAATTTCATGCTTCTTCTGTCCATAAAATACCATTCTTCTATATTTGGGTGCGAAAACTATGTGATATTTGCAGTTCCACTTTGAATGCGCTAAACTATTTATGTCATTCACTCCCATGTGAATGCACCTCCTTCTGTTCCTTTGTTTGCAGCTGACAGACCGCATTCAAAGTGTAGCAGAAGGTTTTTTTATTTTCAATTTCTGCTCATAGGCAAAGCCTTTACGGAACCACGCGTCCAACGCGTGGTTTTACTTATACAAGCAAATGACCAGCCATGCGGCTGGTCATTTCAGTTCCTGATTAAATTGTTCCTTTATGTCACGTATATCACGCTATTCTTCTGGATCCTCAAATAGCACCTTGAACTCTGATCCCTCGCTCATGTATATTCCCTCTAGATCTTCAGGATGATTTAAAATGAGTTCTGAGACATTATCCACCTCGAATGAAACGCATATACCGCAGGCTGCGCTAAGTGCTCTAGGCACTGGCATAAGTGTTGCGGTTTGGTCTATGCTTTTCTGCTGCTTGTGGAACTGCTGTGCTCCAAAATGCGTATGAAAAGTTGCGATAAACATTACTTGAGTGTAATCAGGTAATCGCCTTCTGGCGTTTCACTGTATTCCATAGATAGCTTGTTGTTCGCTGCATATCTAGAGATATTCTTAACTGGTGTCATGCTGTCTACGAGAACTTCAACAGGTGTTCCAGCTTTTACAGCATTCTGAGTCATAATCACTGGTTCAGGGCACGAGTACCCTCTTGCATCTACCTTAGTCATTTTATGCCTCCTTACCTTTTCTTACATTCATAAGCCCGATAATTACAGTAACGATAATTCCGAACACAACTGCAATCTTGCCATTTGGAGTAGGCCCAAGCGGTGAAGATGCTAATGCGAAGTTGTGACAGAAGGCTGCTCCTACAACCATACCGAGAACTGCAATGCCCGAGTCTGCATTTCCAGTACCTGAGAGCACAACCTGACGAAGTGGACAACCACCGAGTAGACAAGAGCCCAGTCCTACGAGAACCATTCCTAGGAAGTTCCATAGAGAATCATTGAATGCGATTGGCTGCTTGTCAAATCCAGCATGGAAGAATCCAAGTGCTAGGTTTCCAATGAGAGCTGCAACGAATATTGCGATAAATCCAGATAGTAGATAGAAATCCTTGAATAACACTGCATCACGGAGTCCACCAACCATGCATAGTCTAGTGCGCTGTGCTAGTACGCCTACAACAAGTCCTGCGATTAGCGAGATTGCGAGTGGTGCGTGCATAGATCCAGGGCCTTCTTTGCTGAATGCGAGAAGTGCTGGGAATGCGCAAAGGATAACGAGTAGTACTACCGTAATCGCTGGCATCGCTACGCCTTCTGTTGGTCCTAGTGGAACTGACTTCTTGAGTGTGAAGCCCTTCTTAAGATATACGATTCCGCCGAGAATTCCGCAGAAGAATCCAATCAGACCGATGATTGCGTTCCAGTCTCCAGCAGCGATTCTGAGAATCATTCTGAGTGGGCAGCCGAGGAACATGAGGGCTCCCACCATGACGAAGAACGAGAGTACGAATCTTGTCATCGGTGATGAACCGCCGCGAACCTTGAACTCTTTTCCACAAACGGACATAATAAATGCGCCAAGAATAAGTCCGATTATCTCAGGGCGAACGTACTGCACAACCGGAGCATTATGAAGTTTAAGTGCACCGGCAGTGTCCCTTAGGAAGCACGCAATACAAAAGCCCATGTTAGCAGGGTTGCCATACTTCACAAGAAGCACTGCAGCCGCACCGACCACGAGCCCGGTAATGATCATAAGAGTACTTTTTTCTTTTTTCATTGTATCCTCCTTGTTTAAATAATATCGACTTATCATTATGAGTATATCACATGAAATTATGTATTAAAATTAATAATTTTAATACGTTGTAGGGCATATCAATATTTTCAATAACAAGGTATCCTTGAGATTTCAATTCACATCTCTATCCATAATTCATCCAATCTAGTTGGCATTTACCTGCAAAAGCCTCTTCATCGCAGCCCTATACTTCTCGACTCTCGCATAATCTTCCGCACCAGGATTCTCTATGCGGCTGATGTCGATATTGTGGCTTAGGTCGGCAAGCTTGACGGCGGTTGCAAGCTTATTTTGCGAAATCTTATCTATGTACTGCATGTAGTCTTCGTCTACGCCTTTTGTAAGAGTTTTCACCGCTTCAACCACCTTATCGCTAAATCCGCACATGCGCAAATACATTTCGTCATACTCACTATCCTCGAGCACGTCGTGAAGGTAGGCGGTAACCTTTTCCTCTTCAGTTTCACACATATCTGCGACTGCAAATGGGTGTAGGTAGTAAGGCTGTCCCGCCTTGTCCACTTGTCCGTAGTGAGCCTCCTGGCATATCTGCTGCGCTAGCTGAATCTGATCCATTTTTCTAACCCCCTTTGGGTAATTATAAGAATTGATTGAGCTTAGGGCAAGAGGCTACGACAAAGCCAATTCATTTTGTGTTTAAAATTATAATTTGATTAGTATTTGGTATGCATAAATTTTAAGTATATATTGTATTTATCTTGTTTAAGATAACTATTTTATAATTATTTTTATTATAATCATTATCGTAAATTCCTGCTATTGTTTAATCTATAGTTTGTAACTTTTATATGCAACAATACAGTTTTAAGATATAATCATCATTTGCTACACGTATAACTTTGCTTATATTAATTTTATCATTTTACATATGAGTTAATATTGTTTGTTTTAGGAGGTCTCTATGTCTTTATCAATTATCCATTTATCTGATGTTCATATAAATAAACAAACGGATTTTATTCTTTCCAAAGCACAATCAGTTTATAACGCATGCTCATATCATATAGACAATTGTTCTACTGTTGTAATTGTTGTATCTGGTGATATTGTCTTTTCTGGTTTAAAAGAACAATATAATCTTGCAGAAAAATTCTTCGATGAACTCAAGTCATATATTGAACAAAACCGCAACTCAACTGTTGAGTTTGTCTTTAGTGCTGGTAATCATGATTGTAATTTTCAACAAAACGATTCTATTAGGGAAACGTTGATTTCGAGTTTATCCAACTCAGATCCTGATAATGCATATATTAATAATATTATATCAGTGCAAGATAATTATTTTGACTTTGTATCTAAATATCATGATACATATGCTTATGAAAATCCAAATGTGTATGCTTATGAAAAAAAACTATCTATTAACAATAACGAATTGTTATTCGTATCTGTGAATACGGCTTGGATGTCTGAATTGAACGAATACCCTGGTAGAATAATTATTCCAACCGCAATGCTACCTTATACAAGGCACAACACTTCATATAAAGTTGTAATCTATAGTTTTCATCATCCAATAAATTGGCTTCATCCAGATAAAAAAATGTCCTTCATACAGCACCTCCGCAATCAAGCAGATTTTATTCTTCTCGGGCATGAACATACAAAAGATAATTATTCCAAAATTGGGGATGATTTCGCAATTATATATAACCATGGAAAAGAGCTTCAAAATACTGAAACCAAAGAGAGCGGTTTTTCAATTATTAAATTTAACGACGAATTGACCTCTTACAGTGTTTATGATTATGCTTGGGATAATGAAAAAAATATTTATTCAACATTATCAGAGTCTTTGGACAAAGAATTTAAAAGCAATCGACATATGCGGTCAGTTTTCTCAGTTAACGAAACTTTTAATACTTACACATATGATTTAGGAGCTGATATTCATCACCCAACAAAACAACAATTAACATTAGATGATATATTTATTTGGCCCGATTTAAATAAAACCAATGCTATGGACAGTAATTATAAAGTTAAAAAAATAACTGCGTCCTTATCAGAGGAAATTAGTAGCAACCCTTTATGTATAATATATGGTGAGTCTGGTATCGGGAAAACGTCTTTATGTAAATTGCTTTTCAGAAGTTATGTTAATAAATCTATTTGCACTATCTTTATTGATGGTAAAAATTTAAAGGCAAGCAATAGGGAGAATTTGCTACGTGAAATAGAGCAGTATTATAGGGAGCAGTATTCGGCTGATCAACTTGAATCCTATAAACAGCTTCCAGCAGAACAAAAAATATTAATTATTGATAATTTTGACTCTGTAAATTATCAGAAGCAAACAACCATTATCGATTCAACTACTGGCTTATTTAAGTCAATAATATTAACAATGGACTCTACAATTGAAATGTCTAGCATTCTGCAATCAAATTTTATGCAAAACATGGATAATTTATTTCTTTATGAAATATGTCCATTCGGAAACATGAAAAGAAAAGATTTTATTAAGAACTGGTATACTCTTAATAATGTCGATGGCTTGAATGAGATTGACACCAAGGTTGAAACCGCAAAAGCAACGATTGATCAATTTTTAGGTAATGGAGCATCATTTATTCCCGCTTTACCTATAGTCCTAGCGAGCATATTACAAAATACTGGAGCATTTAGACAGACTACTCATAATAACAAATATAGTTATCTATATGAAACATTAATAAACCAGAGTCTCGCTTCTGTAAAAGAATATAAAGATGTTGGGTTACATAGTATAGACACTGCGGTACTACAAATTTTAGCCTATAATTCACTCAATAACAAAAAGACTTTTTTTAAGGAAAGTGATATCAAGAGCGTTTTAAAGCAAATTGCAGAAGAAATGATGCTTGACGAAATTAGTTTTAATAATTTTATAGGAAGAATGTCCAAGTCAAAAATGCTACTAAGAGATACCTATTCCAGCGAAACATATAAGTTTTGTTACCCATATATATTTTACTATTTTTCTGCAAAATATATGGTAAATCATCTTGATAACAAAGAAGTCAATAGCTTGATGGAATATATGAGTTGCAATCTTCATAATGAAGTATACGGGAATATTATAACATTCATTTGTTATTTTAATAATAGCTCTACTATTATTGATGATATTTTATTGAACGCATACGATACACTTGAAGGGTTCTCAGAATTTGACTATTCAAAGCACAGTCAAATATTTGATGCAATGAAAAATGCGGTTTGTGCATATCTTCCTAAACATGTTCCTGAAAATGATGGTGTAGAACATAATAAAGATTTGGAGTTAAAGAATCTTGATGATATCGGTTACAATGACGGAAAGATTGCTAATGATAAAGATTATATTGAATCTGATTTATCAAATCGCACAGATAATATAAATGCTATATCTGCAGCTTTTAGAACAATCGATGTTCTAGGACAAATACTAACTAACTACCCCGGCTCAATTGATGGTTCAACAAAGCTTCAAATAATAAACGAGATTCATAGTTTGGGACTGAGAGCTGTAACAGCGATTGTACAAACTATGGGTTACTTGGGAGAAGATTTAATAAATAAGTTATACGAGAATTCCAAAAAAAACAACACATACTTGTCAAAATCGGAGATACAAAGCAAGGTTAATTCTTTTTTGAATCTAATAATAGCTGGTATGGCACGTATGATGATTCATCAGGTTGCAAAATCATTTAGCAGCAATCTATTACTCCGACCTGTTGAAATCTCCTTTCATAACTCTAACCTAATTTCAGCAAAGTTACTGTTTGTTGATTTAAAAGTTAATTGCTTAAATCAAGTTGACTACCGCAACTTGAAAGAAGTGCGTGATTCTTTTGAAAAAGAAAATGAATTTTTTGCACTAGGTATATTTGATTCAATTATTGGAAGGTATCTTTGTTTTAACAAGTGTGATCATACACTACGAAGCAAGTTATCTAAGCTATGCGGATTTTCAGAAACAGCTGTTCTGATAAAATCCCAATTAAATCGTCAACTGGATTAACAGCAAATAATTTAAGCGTGCTGTTATCGATAATTTTGTTCACAACACATTAAAAAGCCTCGAAACCGCCAATCAAAAGGCGTTTTCAAGGCTTTTACTTTTGGAGCTGCTGGCGAGAATCGAACTCGCAACCACTTCATTACGAGTTAATTTTGAATCGTGTATTTTTCAATGCTTACATTGATTATTGCAACACGTTTTATCAAAATCACTCTAATTCACAACCTCTCGGTTTTTTCGGCAGCATCTCTATCATTATCATTCTTTGCTTGATTCCGTTTTTTCCACCTAATCCTTCGTATATTTCAAAACGTGATTTTAGATTCTCGTATTCGTCTAGATATACAAAGCCTCGATTTATAACTACATCGCACATCGGTTCTAAGATATCGTGGAGAATCCACATCATACCCTCTACAAGACATTCTCTCACGCTGTCTTCTGCTTTTTGTTTCTTTATCAAATACCTTATGTACCCACCTAGCATACCGACAATAGCTCCGATAATCAAGTCAATAATTGTACCCATCGCAGAGTTACATGCTGTTACCATCATTTGATGTACACCTTGCTTCCCTGGCGAGCACAAATCCATCCGGACGGAATACGCATCCAATCTCCTCGCATTTCTAAACAGGTTACCTGAGTACCTGCGCGCAAGCAAGCTAGACTTCCAGCGAGTGCGTGTCTCTTGCCGTCTGCGGTCAGCTCGGAATATGCACGCTGTCTATATCCTGTTCCTGGACCAGTTCTTACTCGCATATCAGAAATTAATTGATATGTTCCACCTACAGTATACGCGCTCGTGTTATTAGATGTATATGTAGGCGCTGATGTTGCTCCTGATTTCGTGAGATAGTCCATACAAACCCAGCCGCCAGCTCCTACGGATCTCCCCCAGTTACCGCTCATTTCTACAATTCGAAGTGGCGTGCCATTCGATAATGTAGTTATCCTTGCATAGTTTGTTCCAGGTCCTTTTCTAACATTAAGACCTGTGGATGAATTGACTTTGTATAATCCGTAATTCCCTGAGCTAGAGCTTGGCGGTGCTGTGCTTACTCCATCAAAATTTGGTCTCACAAATCCTCTTATATATCTGCCATTAATAGGCACACTTCTATATCCCACAACGGACGATGCACCCTTGTTTCCCTCAATAACGGTAATCATTCCGCCACCAACAGATACGACCACGCCTACATGGTCTGGTCCACCCACATTATCACCATATCCGGAATCCTGCCAATCATATAGGATTAAATCTCCAGGACTCGGAGTGTATGAATCGCTTTCAATCCATATACCCATCTGTTTGGCTTTAGAAATCATTGTTCCGCAGTTTGCGCTGACTGGTATTAGATTTCCAATTCCTAACTCGTACGCCCAAGCGGACACAGATGCAGCGCACCACGGTGCAACATAGTTCATTGGCCAGCCATCTGGTTTGTGCTGGTTAAAAATGTCTATAAGGCGGCGGTGTTTAGCTGAACCTCTAACCGCTCCGAGGTAACTAACTGCCGTCTGTACGAACTGCTGCCTAGTTGCCATTAGCCTTTCGCCTCGCTTTCCTCTTCATCCTCGTTATCTTCGTTTGTCTTTTCCACGTTGCTAACCTCTTCATTTGTATTTGCCTCTTTAACAGGCTGTTTATTTACATAGTTATCAACATGCTGTACGTATTCGTTTATTTTTTTAGCTTCCTTTAAGTAGTCCATCAACTCTTGTGACTGCTTTGCCTCTTCACTGTAGTTGTGATTGAAGTAATGGTTTACCGCATACGATATCGCAAATGCAATTACATATGCCACCTTACCTATTACCGTGTCGCTAATCACTGGGACACTAACCCCAAATACCATTAGTACAGCGATTACACCTGTGATGATCATTGCAATACCATCTCTTAGTTTTGCTCTTTTGTTTTTATCCATATGTGCCTCCTACACTTTCTATAAATTCTGCTTTATTAATTTTAAAAGAAATGAGGCTGCCATTTCGACAGCCCCAAAATCTACCTTCTTTTCTTCTTTCTTTTGTTTCTTGTAGCGTATTTATAACTCCTCTTAATGACAGCATCTGCAGTATACTTGCGATCTCCTGGATAGAGAGCTTCTATTTTCTGCGCATATACTCTTGCTGTTTCAACATCTCCGCGGGCAAGTGCTTTGTTGATATATGGATAGTAGCTATATCTTATGCTTTGTTTTGCACTATATAGCACCTCTTCACGTTGGAAGTCAACATTTGTCGGATCTATACGTTCTATCTTTGCGAGTTGTTTTTCAACCTTTAAGTTATTTTGAGCTTTTAAACCATCAATAACCCCTTTGAGATATTCCTTTCGTATCCACTCTTTCGATTTTTCCATAGCCACATCAGAGGTGTACTGCTCGCCTTGAACATTGATATTCATCTTGTTAAATTTGTTTGCAAACTTTTCAGCCTCTTCAACGTTGCCTTTCATGAGGGCATTTTCAATCTTCTTCAATTGATCAGTCTTCACCTTATTAATACGCTGCTGCAAATACTCCTCTGCATCCAACATGCTATTTCTCGCCGCAAGACTCTTTGCGAGTTTTTCAGCCTCTTCATTCTTTCCTTTCTTGATAAAGTTATCCATTTCATCATTATGGTTTCTCTTAATGCGATTAATCGTTTCTTTATCAATTTTCTCTCTTGTGTATTCTTTATCGTTTTCAAGAATGTATTTAGCTGCCTTTTCTCTCGTTTCGCTATCGTACTTTTCAGAGTCGGTCGCAACGCTTTTAAAGTAACCTTTATTGCCCTTGTATGTTTTCTCGATTTTCGCGAAGTCCATCAGCAAATCTTGTTTTGTATTTGCGCCGGTGAAAAAGTCGTGTATCGATGCTAAATATGTAAACGAGCCCTTTAAATCCCTATAGACTACGTCCACAGGAAGCCCAAAGAATACACCTGCTGCGTTAGCAACTTTTTCAAGTTTTGTAACTAGACTATTTTTAGGATCTATACACGCCTTGTATGCGTCACTAATTTTTGCAAATAGGGACATATCTAGTCTTGATGGTGTATATCCTTGTAGTGCCGACTGGATATCTTTCCCTACAGGTAGCATAGCTATAGGATTTAGCTCCCCGAACAAGTTTCCGTCTGTATGGAGTTTGTTCTCCCCTAGAAGCGCATCGAAGAATCGCTCAACGAAATTCTTGTCCTTTTTATCATCGTCTGCTATGTGTCTTATTGCAGCATCATAAACAGATTTCATAATCGCCATTGCTGCCGCCGACGATATGAACCAACCAAACTGTTTTGCGACTAGCTTTCTAGCTTCTGCTACATTGCCCTCATCATACATTTGCTTTGCAATTTGCTGATTAGTAATGAACAGCGACAGTGTTTTAGTTGGCTCAGATAAGAACGCTGTAAGCACTGATGAACCTACATCCTTTTGCCTCATTAGTTCGGATCTTGATAGTACAGAGTCAAACACCTGAGTTCTATACACAACTTCTCTAAACTGTTCATTTACCGCTTGCCAGTATCCTTCATCTCCTTCATGGATGTTCATCGTTTCTTCAACTTTGAGTTTACAAGCACCCCAGATTTTACCCCACGTCATATTATCAAGGAATCCGTACATATCAAGTGTCACTTTCTCTAGTTTATTTTCCTTGTTTACCATGGCATCGGTAAGACTTGGTCCCACGTCAGTTGAATAATAGCCAAGGTCTTTCCACACAGCAACACCGGAGTGCTGCTGCATTTCTTTTACCGCATCGCGTGAATACTTGCTCCTAAATAGATATTTTGGATTTATTACAGCGGATGCTCTAACGATTGACATAGGCTGCTGCATAGCCACTCTTCCGTTGGCCGCAATTGCAGCACGCTTTGCTGTTCCTATAATCTTGGTTGTAATAGGCATTTCGCTTTTTATAATGTTACCGTTAACATCCTTTAGGAATCTTTCTATATACTCGTTAGCCTCTTTTCCATATGCGCGTTCAAGCGCTTCCCTAACCGAACCTTGAATAATGCCGTCTTCACCATAGCTTCTATAGTTCCAAACGTTTTCTAAATCCTGTAATGGCAGTGATAACGCCTGATAGGCACTCATAGCACTTACATGATTTGCAGCAACACTCAACATATTATCTAGTACAACAGCGTTTTTAGCAGATGGTTTTGTTTTTTTACTGAATCCCGGATTAATAATTTTAGTTACGCCAGCCTCTTCAACATTGGCATCAACGGTTTCTCTAGCGATCTTGATGGGGAAGTAGTTTTCTTCCGTGAATTTGTTATACCCCCATACTTGCATTGAAACTTCATTACCCCAATCAGCCACAGTTGAATTCAGGTAATATTGAATCATTTTTGCACACTTTATTTCTTCCGGAGTTAACGCGTTTGCAATTTTTAAAATATCTCCTTTTGTAACCTTTTCTCTTTGAACAGAGCTTTTTCTAATAACTGTATCTTTTCCGAACTTCTTTGGTTTTACTTCCGCCGTCTGAATGCCGCCCGCAAATATATGTTCCAGCGCCTGTTTTCTTTCACTAAGTAGGAACAATGTTGCCATCTGCCCGCGTGTCAAGGTTAGTTTCTTTCCCGATTCAAGTTCAAAGGTTTCTGTTTTTTTGTCTTCCCATATGTTATTAAACGCTTCTTCTCCAACAGCTTCTTCTATTCGCGCAAATTCTTTTTGTGCACCTTTTACATTCATTGCGTGATCATCAAAGCCAATGGTGATATTTTTAAACAAATCATTTAATTTGCCGCCAAAAACAGCGAAGCGATCCGCCGGATTTATATTTCTTGAGAGTGCAAATTTTTGCACGGCATTAGCTGCGCCCGCATGCTGTTTTTTAGCCGTTTTTTTATTGAGTTCAAAAATAACCCGTCTTCCCGTCTCGCTAACGGTTTTGTATTGGTTATCCTTAAGCATATCGTTATGCTCATTTACAAGATTATCTAATCCTCTAATGACATCTCTAACATTTTCTATTGTGTCTGCATCCATATCGGCAAGTCTTGTTTTCTTTATTGCCTCGAGAGCTTCGTCAATTTTGCTCATAAAATCTTCATCTTCGACAAAGCTAAACATACTTTCGCCGTTATTTTTTTCTTCAAGAACTTTCTGATACTCATTTTTTAGTTCCATGAAGTTTTCATAGGTTTTGTTGTATCCGTGCGTTTCGTAGAATGCATCTCCTCTTTCTGTGGAGAAATCCATTCCACTAAGAACCTTTGCGATTGACTTTCTGAAATCTTCCTGCAGAAATTGTGTGTTTGTCGGATTAAGCAGTTTTTTTGATAATTTGTTTGAGTACCACTTAATGCTATTAATAGCTTTGCTCTTTCTGTTCAGTTCGCTACGCTCTTTTCTTAAATCGCGTTTCAGTTCGCTTACAGACTCTTTTTCTTCCTTGATAGAGTTTTCAAGTTCTTTTATAGCTTTATCTTTTGCCTTTATTTCCTCTTCATGTTTCTTTTCTGCTTTTTGTCTCTTTATAGTTTCCCTTTCTTTTATTTTGTTTCTTGCATCCTTTACAGCAGCTTTGAGTTTCTCCTGCTGTTTATCTGCATAGATCATTTCTGGTTTCATAGAAATTGCGTTATCTAGTATTAATTCCGTGATATCACTAGCAACGTTTTTATATTCACCGTTAATCAGACCGTCTGTCTCTTCAGATATTTCAACCATATCTACAGCGTTACACAGGTTTTTTACAGCCTCTTCTGCGTCTGATGCATCTGATGCGAATAGTTCAGGGTATTTCTCGCCTAATTTATTCTGGAAGAAGTCATACACCAATTCGGCAGGCATTGTATGCTCACTGTTGATATCTGTTGTAAATCTTAACGCGTGACCATATCTAGCCTTTAGTTCCTGGTAATTTAGTTTCTTTGCTAGTTCTGGAGAAATATAAATTTTACCTACACTGAGTAGATCTATTACTTGCTTCTTTGTTTGTAGGTTTTCCTTTATATTATTCTCATTCGAATTAAGGAGCGCATTCGACAGCCTTGCAGCTGCAGAATATGCTGCACTAGCGTTTGGTGATGCCTGGTGTACGGCCGTCCAAACTTCCTCATAGAGCCTCATACCATCTTCTATAGGAATCTTTGAACCGGTGTCGTTAATCAGCTTGCTTATAAGCTTCTTTGACTTTGTTTGTTCCGGCTTATTCATAGCGCTTCTTTTCATGCTAGCTTTCAGCTTACTGATTCTTGCCTCTTGCTTATCTGCATAAGTAACAATAGGCTTAATCTCGCCAAGGCTGGCTTCTAGATTAGCTTTAACATCCTTTATTAGTTCATCTTCGTATTCAGCAATTTCTTTTTCGGTGTACTGAGTTAGATTTGCACCGCCGTCAAAAAGATAAACTTTATTATCTTTTACCGATGCATACTCAGCAATTGTAGCTAGAGCTGTAACAAAGTCTGTAACATCGTCTAGACTTCGTCCGTCAACCTTGATAGTGTCTCCGAACAGCTCGTTCATTTCAGATAGCATGTCATCAACTGGAACAGCGTATTCCATTCTATCGATGTTCTTATTAAGTTTTATTTTGAAAGCGCCATCGATATAATCTTTAAACTTCCCAAATGTACCGTATCTATTCTTGATTTCTGCTTCTAAATCTTCATCGATAGAGATAGTCATATTTTTTAGATATCTCTGTACATCCCTTATTTCTGGAGATATGCGATTAGTCTCATAGGTATTCTTAACAATCTCTCTTGTTATTTCGTTTAATAACCTCTCTTTTGTTGCATCATCACCTGATTTAGCTGCTTTATAAAGATTGTGATAATCAATACGTAAATCTTCTGCTTTTACATCTGAACCGACCTCGGTTATTAGTTCTTTCAGATAACTAATAACCGATGACCTTTTAGGTATGGTTCCTTTTGTTTTAGTCTGGTTTAGAATCAGCGCATCGATTTTCTTGTTAAGCTGCCTGATGGTGTTAGAATCAGCTTGCTGATTGTTAGGGATATCGAAGATGCTGTTTTTTCTCTGGTATTTTTCCTTGACCTCTTCATCGTTTTGTGATAGATTTACACTATCAATACCAACATGGGCGTTATTTTTACTATCTTCATTGATAGCTTGCCAATGTTGGTCTTTTTTTATTTTTTCGAATTTAATGTTGTAAATAAAATCCCCATCAGTTCGGTTTTGCACGTTAATCAATAATTTATACGGCGTTTCTCCTATTACAATTTCTTTTTTGTAGTACTCCCATTCGATTACATTTTTGTGTTCCTTCTTTTCAGGTCCGGATCTTATGTATTCCGAATTCTGTAACAGTTTCGATAAATCTCCTTCATAGAATAGATTCACCTTTTTATTAAATGCATTAATCGATTTTGTTTGTTTGTCACCGTAAAAATTCTTTCCTGCGAAATCCTCATGTGGCTTAGCTGTATACTTTCTACCTTTGCCGTTATCGAATTCAACATTTAGTATCTCTCCGTTTTCAAACCTCTCCGTTAATTCTGTTCGCTTTTCTTTTTTTGTGAGTTTTTTCGTTTTGCTAGAAATTGAGAATACATCTCTGCCCTCTGAATCCTTACCCTTATACATAAATTTGATTTCATCATCATTGTTAACAGCCTCTTCAAATTTATCTATTTCAGGATTCATTAAAGCTTCTGTCCACATTTCTTGTGCTTTTTCCAGGATTCCTAGTTCTTCAAGCCACTTACCGCGGTATTCCCCTTTTAATGCATTTATAACATTCTTGCTTAATGTGTTTAGCTTATCTACTGTAGACTTAATAGCCTTGAGGATTGTTTCTCCAAGGCTTCTATTTTTTTCTATAAGTGTTTTAACCGCTGCCTCTGCATCGGCATCACCTTTCCAGAATACGTCTGTAGCATCCGCTAGTAATTCATCTTCTGCTTCGGCACGTGATATATCCTTATAGTCATTCATGTACTTGTTGAGTTTATTTTCGTACTCGACAAGATTTGAGTTGTAAAATTCATCAAGTACGTATTTTTTAAGTGCAACATACTGCCTAGGTGAATTAACCTGGATATGGTGTGTTACCTCGTGTTTTAGAACATCGATAACTGGGCTATCTGATTTCATGGAGATATGGATAGTTCCATTCTTGTAATAGCCGTTTACTTCCTTATCTTCGGAGTCTTTGATATTCTCTTCAAGAGATATTTCAACACCAAAAGACTTAGCAAGTGTTCTGTATGCGTTAATCATTGAATTGCTCATACTCACGTTCTCACCAAGTGTTACTCTTCCGGCTTTAAATCCTATCGGTAGCTTTGACTTGTTTGTAATGATGTTGTTGTCTTCTCTCTCGGCTTTCCCTATCTCATATATCTTTTTACGGATATCTGCAGGTACTAAATTGCTTTGGAATATAACCTTGTCGAGATCCTTGTAGTCTAGTCCACGCCTTCCAGAATCATAGAAGTAATTGAATGCGTAAGAATAGTTTATGAATTCTTCGCCTTCCTTCACATTCTTTGCGCCTTCGTCGAACAGTTTTTCTATTTCTGGATTTGTTTTCATGCCAATAGATGCTAGCATTTCTTTTTTTGCTGCATCCTTTGCTTTTGGCAGTATTTCTTCAACGTTGCTCTCATATCTTGCTTCCATGAAAGAGTTTAGTTCTTTCTTAAAGAGCTGTGTTTCTCTAGCGCCGCCCATTATCATTCCATTGTTCATTCTACGCAACATTCCTACGTTTAAATCCTGCGTTGTTTCGTTCTGAATTAATTCAAGAGCTGGATTATTATCTACTGTGAATAGTACATTTTCTACATCTGCACTACTTCCTGTTCCCTCTAATATTCTGGCTACCGGGAATGATAATTCATCAATAGTCTTTTTAGGAGTATCTGCATCCTGTAGATACTTCCTAACTTCTTTTTCTCTGTTCGCAACTTTTTGAGTTAAAAGCACGGATGCTTTTTCTCTATCGTATTCAGTGTTTAGCCCCTCTTCGGATCTGATAATAAAACTACCGGATACATTCTCTGCGCCTCTTATGCGTGATTTCTTTGCAGCGCTTAAGAGCACCTGATCATGTTCTGTTAATTCTCTTCCGGATTCAATTTTATGTTTTAAATCCAGAATAGCGTTGTTTAGAACTTTACCGCCCTTAAGTCTGTTCTTGTCAATCGATCTAGCGAAATTGTTTGCACTGGACTTTTCAGACATAGCAAGACCTGCCTGCAGTATTTTTTCTTTATCTTCTGCAGACAGTTCAATATCCATATTTACTCCGCTAGGTCCACCAACAATACCACCTATCGCTGTACCTACTATCCCCTGGTACACAGCATCCGCAAGGTAGCCTGTAGGATTTTCTGCGATTTTCTTAAACGCATCAGGATCGTAAAATCTATCAGATATTGGCTGGAGAATTGCATTCATGAATTCTTCTACACCTTCGGATGATGCAGCTAGACCAAGCTTAATCGCTTTATATCTTATCTCATCTGCCGCAGTTCCCTTTGCAAATCTAGCAGCCATTTTGTTAGCAAACTTTTCAGCACCGTTATCTAACAGTCCTCGACCGGTGGAATTCCTCATGATATTTGAGGTGCTCCACATTTTTTCAGTTCCGATATTGATTCCTGCGTTTGTTAATCCTGTGCCCCACTGAGCATATATACCAGCACCTGCAGCTCTCGCATCTCCTGCGCCTTGTCCGAATGCGTTTACGCCCATTACAGGGAGTATTCCTACACCTGTAAATTTACCTACAGCTAAATCAGCAAGGAAACCTAGTGTTCCTTGCGCAATATCTATAGCAAACTTCTGACCAGCGCTAGGCTTTTCAATTACGCCCTCTCTTGGTTCGTTGCCGTTTTTATCTTTTAAGTATAACTTCCTCTTAAACTTACCTGCTTTGGTGTCATACTGCAGCTCTGTTTTATAAATACCTGCCTCTTTCGCCATGTAGTTAAGCGCTTCGGCTTTTTGCCTCGTTTTTTCTACGTATTTATAAAATCCACTAAATGCATCTCTAGCATCTTTTGACAGCTTGTCAGCGTCTAGCATTCCGTTCTTGATGTATCCTAGTTCGCTGTACCTCTTTAGATCCTGATGCATACTCTTAGGATCGAGTGTAGGTGTTGAGGTAATCGTCCACGCTGCATTTAGTAAATCTGATTTTTTAGATTCAGCCAGACCTCTAAGAGCGTATTTCATTCTTTCATCGGAATTGTTATTTACGCCTGCCATCTGCGTATTATTGAATATATCATTCGCACGCCTTACAGGGTCTTTGCTTACATAATGCTTGTTATCTCCGTAGACAATTCTCTTTACTGCTTTTCTTGCAGCTGCTCTTGCCTCTGCAGGTGTATTTCTTCTAAACGCTATAGGAGCGTATCCCATTCTAGCAGCCTTTTTATACGTTTGAGATTTAACCGACTTACCTTTTTTAGCCTTACCTGTTAAAATCCCCTTCACTGCATTCTGGGCAATTTGAGCAGCGACACTAGGAACGTATGATACAACCTGCGTTGACTGTTCTTGGGAACTACGTCCCCTTCCTTTTCTTCCTCTTCGGCCGTGTCTTCCGCCCCCAGAGCGCCGACCTGCTCTAGAGGCTGAGTCTTTTTTTAACTGATACTCTCTTTCCCAGTGTGAGTCGCTCACGCTGTCTCTTCCTTGCTGATAATTAAAGTTTCTCTCCCAATGACTGTCTGATACATTATCTCTCTGCTTTTGATAATCAAAATTTTTATCCCAATGTGAATCAGCAACGCTGTCTCGCAACTTCTGGTAATCAAATGTTTTATCCCAGTGTTGATCAGCGACATTGTCTCTTCCCTGCTGATAATTAAAGTTCCTCTGATCAGTAAATCTATTGAACGCCGAATCATCTAATGACTTCATGGTTCCAAGTAGATTTAGTCCGTAGTTTCTATCTGCATTAAATCTGTCATATGCCAAGCGCTCAAGCTCTGGTATCTTATCTGTTAAAGCTTGATTGTACTGATTCTGTGCCTGTGCCGCTGCACTTACCGCATAAGAACTAGCCCTACCACCTGTTAATGCTGCTTGGTTTGCAATTGTATTTTCATTAGCCCTGTCACCTAGTCTTGCATACTCTTTAGTAAGTGCCTGATATGACGCATCCGTCATAGGATCGTACTTAAAATTAGCTGTGTTATCCTGTGCCTTCTGTACAAGCGCTGCAATCTGCTCGCTGTATGCGCTTTTGAATGGATCTTTATTTGCCATGCCTTCCTCCTGGTTTTCTTTTTTATTACATATTACACTTGTATTTATGATTTTTCGCTCTCTTCATAATGCAGAAAACGCCACCAACTTAACAGTTGATGACGTTTCCAGTACATCCTACTACAGCATGGTAGTCGATTAACAAAATTACGATTCGTATATGAATAAATCGCTTTCAGCTTGCCATGACCCTCGTCTAACTTCATACACATGCCCTGCTACTACAGGCACTGTTATCGTACCGTAGTCTTGATTGCGCTCTATAGTGTGCATTCCGATATATGCATCAATATTTTTGTCTTTGATGAAAATATATGCCGAGCCAGCTTGTGCTCGTCCAGCGCATACAAGCGTTCCATTATATGGTGCAGTCCACTCACTGCCCAGTGTAACGCGTTCTTGGGTTTTTGTTCTACCCCCCCCATGTACTATACCTATCATAACCCCTCCTAGATATACTCAATTACTATCTTAATATCGCAGTTTTTCCACTCTGCGCCGGATATAATTTGCAAAATGTTTCCTTTGATTACCGCTGAAACTCCCCACTCTATGTATCCGCCATTGCCATAATTTAACATTGGATAAGAAAGCGGCAATACATATCCAGCCTTGTAATGCACCACTCCGGTTATAGATATAATGCGAGAAGCAGCAATATCTATCGTTTCTATATTGTTTTGCCCCACTGCGATATTTACACTTTCTTTTATGACAACTTTTCTTTGCGTTGTTGCCGCATTTACCGCTCCTATCATTAATTACCTCCTGCAGCATTCTGAGCCTCTAGGCTCATAGATTTTGTAAACTTGCAATTGATTCTGATATCTTCTTTAGGCTCTCTCGTTAGGTATACCTTAAGGTAGATATCGTTAGCTGATTGCTCGTACAGTCCCGACTCTGTGTTTGTCTCTAGTGCACATATAGGATATAGTTCTGGGCAAATCTTTTCAGGATATAGCTCTGGGAGCCATTTCTCATCCATTTGTTCTCCTACCATATTTCTAGGTAGTGCTAGCTCAAATATATATTTTGCGCCGGGGAACCTAGTCGAATCCATTAGTACAGAGTTTTTAGCAATTTCGATATCAATAATTACCACTCCGTTTCTATGCCCTCTAACAAGACCTCTGAACACTGTTTCTTTTTTGAATTCCGCACCTTTCGATACAATCATATCGAGATCACATTCAAATGCATCTCTTTCGGATGGTTTGCCAAGTGCAAACCCCCTTCCGGTCATTCTGAAATCAAACAGTTTGAAAGCGGATTGAAAAAACATGTGGCTCACTCCGTCACCACCTAGTCCATCTGATGCATACAGTGCAAAACTGTGTGTATACGATTTATTAACTGCCACAGTTACATCATATGTTGATGTAACCCACCCAGATTCATCAGTATCTGTTTTGATTAGTTTTGTGGTGATGTTGGTAGGTTTATAAGCTGATTCATTCGACCTTTTGATTTTTCCGCTTAAGGTTATTTTATCTACTTTCTTTGCAGCGCCACTCACGTTTATAGGGAACCATCCAACTTGAACCTGTGCAGTTCGATAGCTTCCGTCTTTTTTCGCCGTTCCATCTGCATTTGACTCGTAAGGATTTTTGACTACCGTAATTCTTGGTTCGCCATAAAGCGCCACTTTTGCAATGCATTTACCACTTTCATTTAATGCATTCTTTTCGTTTGCAGCGCTGATGTATGCTATTAGCGGTTCGTATTCATGATATGCTGGCGAAAAATAGTGAGTCGGTACTAGCACATCTGGGAGTTCAAATCTATAATTTAATTCGTCTCCGCTTTCGGTTATAAAGTATGAATTTGGACTCTTTAATTCATTCACGTTTACTTTTTTGTTTTCACAAATAGTAACTGTTTTTAGCCTTACCTCTTCATCGTAGGTTGACGCATACAAATAATAAGGCTTCATTTTATCTGTAAGCGCGCCATGAACCACTGGTGTTACCGTTGAGTATCCCGGTATAATGCATCCGTACCCCTCTTCAAGAGAGCTGTATTTTTTATCTACCGGGATGAATTCATATATGCATGTATTTGCCATTAATCTTCTACCTTTCCAAATGATAAACTGCCTGTTTCGGTATCAGGCATGAACGCAAATTTGCCAAGCTTTATACTGCTGAGGACCTCCGCATTTTGTATATACAGTTTGTTATCGCTCATATACGCAACTTCTATTCCTTCTTGCATGAACCTCAGTTTGTCATTATCTAGATTCATGGATATTCTGTTACCGCTTTTGCCTATAGATATCCCGTTCTTATCTAGCCTTATAGTACTTATAATCTCGCTATACTTTTTATCCGAATCAAACTTTAGATCATTTATGTTTTTGAGAGCTTCACTAAACTTAACATTTACAGCGTTATCCGTTTGTGTTATTTGCGATTCGATATTAGCAATCTTGTCGTCCATATCGGCTGATGAGTAATACTCTGTCTTAATCTTCCTGGATATGCTATCCGCTGCATCTGCGATTTCTTTTTTCGTCTGTCTGCTTAAATCTTCGAGTTGCTTTAGTGTCTTTTGATGATTTTCTAAAGTCTTGATAAATGCATTTTTAGCTGCAGCATATGCGCTTGACACCTGAACATCCGAGTAGTAAAAGCTTCCATCTGAGAAAACGCTCTGGTCCATATAGTATAGGTTGTTTGTACTCCCTTCTATGTAGTTAGGTTCTGTTATAGTCCACGGGCTAGGTGGAACTTTAAGTGCTGGTTTCTCTGGGGTCTCTACCGCTAAATAATACCACCTAGTATAGGAGCTTACGCTTACGCCATTATCGCCTTTGACTTTCGTCCACTTATACGCTTTAGGATCTGCGCTAGCTACATCTTTAAAATCTGTGTAGATTCCTATATACGTTCTTCCGGTGCTATCCGTAGTGCTGAATCCTACTGCGCCATCTCCGCTACTCGCATATGCAATGTGAACTCTAGGCGCTTCTTTATTTATCTTGCTTTCAGATGTTTCTTTTTTTTTGCTTGGTTCTTTTGATACATTCATGATTTCCATGAGTACTTCATCTGCGAGCTTTCGCAAGTTTTCATCTATCGTCCTGAGTGCAAGGCTTTCATCCGACATATCTGTTCTATTTGGTACAGTTATCATGGTCTATCACTCCTGCCTCTATAGTATCTTGTAAGCGATTCAATATCTGTCCTTCCCACGCCCTCAATTTTTATAGAGAACTTTGCTTGTCTGTTAGGGATAATTGGAACACTAAGCGTTTTTCCTCGCTCTGTTTCGCACTCGTATATTGGCTCCCATTCACCATTACTACTTTGAGTACTTATCCTTAGTTGTGCTCCCGGCTGCATATCTAGTCTCATGTTTATTTTTTTATAAGACTTCATATTCTCTACGAATTCATCGAACGGTCCGAATACAGCAAACCACTTAATATCATCTTCCGGACGTTTTCCTGTAGTGGTCCAGATGTTGCCATCTGCTATGTATATAAGCTCGTTATTCACGTTGGCAAAGGCTGTTACTTTTGTTTCATCTTCCTTGTGCCATAGTCTGCGAAGTATATCGTAAGTGAAGATATTGTACTTATTTTCGCTTTCATTTAGCATCGAAATGTAATATTTCTTGCCGTTACTTCCGCCAACAGCTGATTTGAACTGATAATCTCCGAACGCTTCGGATATCATTACCGGATATGTTCCGCCATCATAAGCCATTACGCCTGTTAATGAATGATAATACAATACGCCATTCACGATTACAGCCGATTTATCAGAGCCTTTTCTTATTCCGAAGCACTCAGTGCTGTATAGCTGATATTGACTTGGCATGCTTCCGAACACTTTATGCATATGATGTTCTTTAAAAAAGATTAGATGTGTAGGATATGCGGCGCACCCTGTAAATTCACCATCTGAACCAACCTCTAGCGCGTATGAATCGTTTGCCAGCGACTGGAAGTAGTTCCAGTTAAGTGGGTCCCCTAGCTTACTAGCATAGATTGTGTTGTCCTCGCTCCTGCAGCCCCACAATCTATTATTGCTTTCCATAACGTAATCAAGGTCTGGGATATCTCGTGCGAGTTTTACTTCCTCTTCAACATATGATTCCTTAGTTACATCATCGCTTGGCATTCTGAATGAATTCTCGTAAGTGGTAATTGTGCTACCTTCTATGCTCTTAATCACGATCACCGTGTTGTTGCCTGGTTGCTTTTTGCATCCTGATATCTCAATAGCATCACCAATAGAGAATTCAGATAGATCCGCGCCAACTAAATATATGCTGCCTGGCTTAATTGTTGCCGTGGCGCGCACTGATGCATCCATGTGCTTTACAGTGTTATCTGTAATATCTAGATACACCTTGTCTGGCCATATGCAGATTTTGTTATTATGTGCCACCATAGTTTTAGGCATAATGTTATTTATTCGCTTTTGGTAATCCGTGCCACCTTTAGAGTATTTGATAAATGTTCTTATCTCTCCATCTACCTCATATCTATCTATGATGTATGGCACATTGTTTTTTACGATGATATCTCTTGGATGCTGCACCGGCATATCTATAATATTTCTTGGTGCTCTTTGAGATAACACCGGATACTTATCTGATGACAAGTTGTACATATCTCTCATTTCGCCATCATCTATTACAGCATTTGCGTTATATCCTTTGAACTGTAATACCGACTGTTTGCCGTTTATCTTCGGCTGTATTTCCTTGAGTAGCATATTGCCTCCTAGAAAAAGTTTTTAATTCTTAAGTTCTTGTATCTGTTGCTTTTTGTGATGTAATAGTTGCGTGCATCTACTGCTCGGCTATTGTATAAGCTAAGCCAGGCGTTGAACGAATCCCACTCTTCCATAGCCTGACACGTCATAGCTGCCACATAATATACATAAATTAAATCAAACGGCTTTTCTAGTAGCAGCTCTTCTGTTTGCGTATCGCTAGTTACCTGCCTCTTCATGTCTTTTTCTTCGAGATTCAATAGTTCTCTCTGAACTATATTTTCTATCTCGTTAACATACGCTATCTTTTCTTCGTCAGTGCACGTGTTCGGACAACGATCGTTAACCGTCTTAATTACTTCTGCTGTATTCATATTTAACCCTCATTTACCTTGTTTTTAAGCGATATCCAGTCTACGGCTTTGATATCTCCACTAGGAACCGTGCTTAAAGCTAATGTCCTTCTTAGTTCATTATGCTTATCTAAGGTGATAGATTCGCCCTCTTCAATAAACATTAAACTGCTACCAACTTTTTTATTGATAAAACGTATAAGTCTGTTTACCTCAGCACTTGTTAAGGCGATTTCGTTTTGCGCATTAACAACGCTGTCATACTCGAAGCGATGATATGTGTACACTGGAACCGCCAGAGAATAAGATATCTTTGTTGAATCTGTGGCATATCCTTTTATCCTGATTAGGTATTCAGTATTGCCGCTAGGTAAAGTTATTGTGAGCTTTGATTTATACTTAGTTGTTATAAGTTTCGTCCACTCTCTTTCACCAATCTTATATTCAACGTCATAGCTCATTTCGTCTCTGTCATCGTTAACAAACCAGTTGATAACAGCATCTTTAGTTCTGATAACAGATTCAATGCTTTTGATAACAGGAATTGCAACAAACCCCATCTCTCTTGTCTTAACCGTTTTAATCCAAGACTTTATAATCTGTGAATCTCTATAGATTTCAACAATGACTTCATAATCTGTGAAAGCTTTAAGGTTCTTTAGGTTTATAGCCATGCTTTCGCTACTTGTGGTTATGTTTTCTTCCCTATATTCAGATTCAAATGCTGCTTTATACCTCGCCTTTATGGTTCGTTCCCACCCGGTATTCACCATGTGAGATACGTTTACCTGGATGCTGCTATATGTATCTGATTCAGCTTTTATAACTGCGCTACTTGGTTTAAGTGAATCAGATACAACAGTCTCTTTTAAAACGTTGTCCTTGCGTTTAATAAGCGTTCTAACATCATATCTACAGCCTGTTGTGAGTTTTTCAAACTTTCTCGCCTTTGTGCTTACACCTGCAGGTAGTTCTTCTTCTCCCATGTACTGAAAATTTCCTGCCCCTGCTGGTCTTATATACCACTCTAGCGTTCTAGTGCATGAAATGTTTGGATTAACCTCTTCAACCGCTATTAGTTCGCTTTCTGTGGTAGTTGTAGTCAACTCTCCTTTTGCGGTAGGTAGTGCAATCGCTGAGTCAAACGAAGTTATTTTGTAACCATCCACGAATTCCTCTACTGATATTTCATAGCTAGTATTAGCTATAAGGTCATTAAATGCCATGCTGCAATCTCTACTGCTGTTAGATACGGTTTTATTTCCAATATGTTTCCATGCCTCACCTTTTGCCCTATGCCAAAAACGGAGCTCTTTTTCATATCCTGTAGGTAGTCCGCTTATATTAACTATCATTCCGGATTCAGTAATATCTTTTAATGTTAATAGTCCGGCTGTACTTAATGGCGGTGCAGGTAAAGCTCCGCCGCTTTCCCACACTCTCTGTCCGTATCTAGGTTTGTTTGATGTTAGTACAATCTTGATATGGGCATTGCCAGAAACACGTTTAACTCGGTAATATGGCGTTGAATTACTAATACCTGACCATCTTATAGGCTTATTCTGTTTTAACCTCGTAGTGCCCATATATTGTCCGTCTATGTACACTGCCATATCCAGGTACCAACCGTACCAAGACTGCCTATAGTCTAAACCGTGGATATATGTGTTAATTCGGTAATACATATAAGCGCCGTCGCGATAGTAATCCGTTGTGGCGGTAAGTCTGATTCTGGGACCGCTATGTATCACCCATTGATTAAATAGAGTTGTTGCCATATCATCACCTACTTATATACTGCAAAGCATTTAGCCTCACTCCATGCACCGCCAGCATAGTATTTAACCTTACCGCTTACGCTATCTAGCCAGAGCAAACTCTTATCTTCTGGTTCAGTTCCTGATATAGCAACTTCCGGCTTGTTTAATACCTTCACTTCCGAGCCACCTATATATAGCAATCCTTTTGACTTATCAAATCCTAGCTGTCCTTCTTCAATTCCATCTTTACCGTTTTTGATTGGATAGATGCCCTTTAATCTAGTTTCAAGGCTAGATGCTGTTATAAGCGATGTAACATCAAAGTTGCTACCAGTTATCTCGTTAGCTATCTGTACGAATGCGCTATACAAGTCATCTAGATACCCTTGTTTTTCCTGGATGTTCTCTAGTATTTTATTTGCCTGCGCAATAATACCTGCGGTCTCACTTGCTCTTAACTTCTCCGCTCTTTCCCTCGCTTCTTCGGCCGCCTTGTACGTCGATACCTCTTTTACAAGCGCAAGAAGCACCGGATAATATTCTTCTTTCTCAATCTCGGTATTATCGATATTTCCATCTGATACGTTGTACGTAAATCTTGATGTGGTCATCTTCTTGCCGTTTGTATATATGGAAATATCCACAAAGTACAAACCCACAAGTTTTGTGACTTCTGGAACCGGCTTATATGTTAGAAATCCTTGCGCTGCATCTTCAACCGTCAAGTGATCTCCTATGCAATCAACAAAGGCTTTTCCATCTGGGCGGATAATTTCGATTGTTACAGCGGTATACTCTGAAAAATCAAATGAGTTGCTGCCATTTAGTAGTTTGATGTCGATTGCTGCATCGTCATCGAACTGCACTAAACCATTAACGATAATGGACTTCACTTTATTTATATCTACCGTTACGCTGATTCTTTTCATATTGTCTCCTTAATAAATTAAGCGAGAGCCTCAGCCCTCGCTTTACACAGCGTTATAGCTGCCTTATAGCCTATTCTCGAGTTCCTTGTACTGCTGCTGCGCCTCTTCTTCGTAGTCAGCGGCAAGTCCTGCCTGCTTCATAGAGTCCTCAATAACAAGCTGCACCTTTCTCGGTACCATAACCTTGACGCCTCTCTTAATCTGATAGTTCTTGCCGTTAAGTGTAACTACTAGATCATCAGAGTATTTGTCTGAATCCTTGAATAGCATAATCTCAACAAGTTCTTCTAGGTAATCATCGCTTACCGTAGCAGTATTTTCAGTAGCCTCTTCATCTGCAGTGTTTTCTACCGCCTCAGTAACATCTTCATCTGTCATAGTTTCAACAGCTTCTAGTTCTTCGTTTTTCTTTGCCATAATTCTTACTCCTTATATCAATATTGCTAGCCTGCAGAATTACAGGCTAGCTTTATGAATTAGTTTGGATCAGATTCCAGTGTTACGCAGTGCTCACATCTTACGATGTAAGGGCTAACTAAAAGCTCTGCTGTCTTTGCAGCCTTCCATCCAGCAGTTGCTCTCTGATTGAGTGGATCTGCCGTTCCTGCTGAACCCTTCTGCTTAACAATCATCTCGAGTCCGCCACCTTCAATCTCGGTAGTTCCGTATGCGTTAGCACCTAGGAATAGTGTTCCATAGATTCTAGCTCCGGATGTGCTCTTCTCGTTGAAGATTTTAGCCTCTGTAGACTCGATGAATCTTACTCCTGCAATCTTTCCAACCTCTCCCTCGAAGATTTGAGTTGAACCTGCATACTTCGATGCATCAATCCATGCCTCATCAGACTGTAGGTCATACGAGGTATCAGGATTGATGATAGCAACGTAGTACTTGTCAATCTTTGGAGCGTTAGCATTCTTAAGAATTCTAGCAGCTCTCTTGACTGTATCTACTGTTAGTTTGTCATCCTTGGTTAGTGCCGCCCTTGCCGACTTGCCGCCTGCATAAAGCACATTGGTGCCTGAGTGCATAACCTCTCTTGTAACTGTATCAAGTGTTCTTCCTGCCTGATCAGATAGTAGCTGCTGTGACTCTAGCAGGTTGTTATCTAGCGCTGTGAGAAGCAGCATATCTGATAGAGTTACGTAATCGCCGTACTGCTTGATTGTTGCAGATACCTCTGTCATCTGGAGCTTTCTTCCGTCCGGTGTTACACCCTCTGTAAGTGGTGTTAGTGCCTTTGGGAACGGCTTATACTGTCTGAATTTAATAACCTTACCGCCATTCTTTGGAATTGGTCTCTTCTGTGCAAACTGGTCGTGAATTAGCTGCGGACCTGTGAGCCTGATAAGATTTTTATCGTAGTACTCCTTCATATCCGGCGTCAGATTGCTATCTGTAGTGATATTTGTGTTTGGATTTCCGAAAAGGAAATAGTCTCTAACGTTCATTGTTCCTCCTTCCTCAGTTAGAAGGTAACGGTTTCACCTCTAGCTACTCGCTTATTGATTCTATCCATATCTTCGTTACTGAGATTGCTAATGTTCTTCTTGACCTTTAGCGGAGCTTTAGACTGCATGCCGTTTTCGCGCGGCCTCAAGCCTCTTGCTCTCACCGTGTCAATAGTGTTCTTCCTGGTTTCCTTGGTAGCCATCTGAATAGCTCCAGAGATTAGCTCCTGTATATGTGCTGCTTCAAAAGCTTTTCTTACACTCATTCCAGATTCAAGGTAGCTCATGAATTCAGGATTCTCGCTAGCCTCTTTCTTAAGGTTGAAGTGTGGATACACATTTCTTAGTTCAGCGGATTCTGATTCCCACTGCTCGTACAGTGCGTCTGCTTGCTCTTTAGCAGCTCTTTTTCTCTGTTCTGCTTCAAGCCTTCTGTTTTCCGCCTCGAGCTTCTTCTGGTACTTGTACTGTTCAACCGATAGCCCTTCTCTTTCTGCTCTTTCTTCTAGCAGTTCGCCATCTTTCGCGATTGCCTCTTTGAGTCCGCTAAGATTACCAGGCTCGATATCGTACTTGTCATACAGTACAAACAGCGCATCTTCGTATTCACCAAGTCGACTTCTATCTGCTTCTGCGTTCTTGAATCTCTTTGAAAGCGTATCCTTAACGCGCGCATCGTATAAGTCTTTATACTTTCCTTTGATGAGTTCTTCGAACTCTGCAGATAGGTCTTTGGGTTCATCGGCGTTTTCACCCTCTGATGGTTCATCGTCTGCTTCTTCGCTATCGTCATAGCTGTTATCGTCAAACAAATCATCATCTTTCTTTTCTTCAAGGGCTGTGCCCTCTTCAGCACTGGTAGCGACACCAGCATTACCGCTTGTTCCTTCGCCGCCCTCTCCATCGAAGAGGTAAAAATCTCTATATGTCATTATTCCTCCTGCGGCTTACCCGCGAGCATTTATCTTTACGGATTTATGATATAAAAAAATTATTTATTATTCGACTACGGCATAATCACTTTGATATTTTTTGGATATCCCTCTTCAAGAATCGTTAACATTTTGCATGCAAATGTATATATGATTCTTGCGTATATCATTTCATTTACGTTGTCCGGATGTGATGTAAAGCTGATTACTACATCGCCAGGTTTGATATTGATTGAGCTCTCTAATCTTTCAACCATATCCGACACTGTATGTACTAGCGTGCTAATCGCAAAGCACACATGATTTTCGTCCGCGTGCTCTTTGATATCTAACGTATACGTGATTTTGCCTTGTTCATCTCTCTTACTCGTCAGTTTTGCTGATGTCATGACCTTCTCCTACGCTTGCTTGATTGCTTGCTCTATCTCTGATGTTTGCCGCTCTAGTGTTTACCGGTCTATCTATACCGCGCCTAGCCTCATATGCGGCTGCGTTTAACTGCGGTGCTACTTCCATTCCGAGAGCCTGCTGCACCTGCGATGTGAATTCACCTGCTCCAACTGTCTGGTCTAACATGCCTGCCATCTGCATAGCAATGCTAGCTAATTGGTTCAACTTTTCGTTAAGGTTTCCGTTTTCTCCTACCTTCCTGCGGAGTTCTTCCACTCCTTCAAAGTCCATAGCGTCTAATAGCATTCCTGCTTGTACGTAGTTATTTGGATTGAATACCCCCATGCCGTACAGCTCTTTGACCGTCTCATTTTGCGACGCTCTATTAAACGCGTTCTTTTTGGCAGCGGAGATTTTAACATCGAATATAGGTTTCTTTACGATTTCTGGCTGTCCTGTAACGTCGTCTATAGTTGTTTCTTTAAGCAGCGAATTTTCAAAGCTGATAAATTCATATGATCCACCTTCTCCGTCAATTCTGAAACAACGAGGCTCATCATAGAACTGTCTGATTAATTCTATAATCTGCTTAACTAGCCTAACGTACGCTCTGTACGAACCGCCTATCATGTCGCGAGATAGTTTAGAGCCTGCCTCTTGCAATGCTGCAATGGCACTTGCTGCCGTTACACCTGCGGCCGTACTTCCCTGCGAGAAGTCGCGATTGCCTGAGGTTTCTTTTAGCTCTTCCTTCTTCATTTCGAGGTAATTCATAACCATTGACGGGAGCGGTGTTGTCTGAAATTGCTTAATATTATCCTCGTTTAGTTTGCCGTTTATCTCAAAGAAATCTTGTGAGTAATCAGCTAGCTGTTCTGGATTTATCCCCGAGTTCTTGTTGACTCCCCATCTAGGTTTACCGACAAGTGCAGCATTCTTTGCGACAATCTGGTCCATCTTATTTATTACCATCTGCGGAGATTTCATGACATCGATATATCCGAAGCCTAGCATTTCAGATTCAACGGGGAATAAGTTATCCACAACGAACGGATATTCGCCTGAAATGTAATATCCACTCTCTAAATACTCTTCACAGTTTTCAGATGCAAAAAGTACGTGACCGTCGATAAATTTGCAGTAGTGTACTATCGTTCTACCCTCTACAGTCTGTTTGTAGTACCAGTCATATACGACTGTCCTGTTTGATGCTGAATCGTCACGCTCTGTATCATACTTCACGATTTCAGCACCTGCAGAATTTGATAGCACGCCTTCTAAGTCTGGGTACATCCCTACAAGGATATCGTTATCCACGGCGTCTATTAAGAATATGTTTGGCGAATCCTGGATATATTTAACTCCTGGCTCCCATAATAGATTTAGAACATCTATTTGTTTTACAGCGATATCACCAGCGCCGTTATCTCTTGTGTTATCCCAATATGTAGCATACACGCAAAAGCCTTGTTTTAGCTTGTACCACCAAGCGTCACTATATATCTGCTGGAAGTCGCAGTTATCTAGTATGCATGGGACAATCTTTGATAGTGACAATGCAGAACCTTTGTCACTCTCTTCACGTGGAAGTAGGTTAGGCATAGGATAATTATCCATAGCGTCAGCATGTTTGTTAGCAAGTGAATTAAACATCCATGCACTTTCAGGCTTTGGATCGTTTTCTTTTCCTTGTGCATCACCTATGACTTCCCACTGTTTGAACTGCCACCACTTTTCATTCTCGACGATGCGCTTTTTGAACTTTTCAAGATTCTGCTTGTACTTTTCGTACGTGTTCTTTGCCTCTCCTATAACCTCTTCATCAATAATTCCTTTTCGGCCATAGTTAGGGTCCCACTCCTTGCCCTCATCTTCATTAAAGGCTCCGTAATCCGCTTCTGGCTCTTCCTTCGCATCTAGCGATGTTGGCTCTGGTTCCTGCTCTATATAGTCTGGCTCTTCATCTTCGATAGGTTCTTCGGCTGCTTTCTTTGGGTCTATTCCTAGCCTCTTCATCAGCTGTTTATCTCCCTCAGCTTGCACGGGATCTTCTTCGGGCCCGTCATCTTCTGGCTGTTCCTGGTCTCTTAATGGCTTAGCCTTTTCAACTTCTTTAGCGTTTTGCTCTTTTAGTTTCTTCTTGTCTTTCATAATCGCTCCTTACATGTATTTGAAAAAGTCGTATCGTCCTAGCTGCGCAGGAATCATATTTAACGGATCGTGCGTTCCGTCTGTTCCCTCGTATAGCTTTACTCTGGCGTCTCGTCGCTCATTTATAGGTGACTCCATGCATACATATCTCCACTCGTCATATATATGATCTTCCATTTCGGTATTGATATCCTCTACCTTGGTTTCGCTGTAAATTAGTTCTGGTACTGTCCTTATAAAATCCTTGCAGTTTGAAAAGCAGTAGAACATCGGTATTCCGTTCTCGTCGAAAGCTAATCTATAATGGCACTGCATTTTACCGGGTATTCGTGTATGGTCTCCTTTTTCCCAGTACACACCAGCTTCCATAAAGGAATCGGCTATTGATTTACCGCCATTTTCTTGGAATATTGCAGGGTCTGCAACTGCTGATATCGTTCTGCCCTTTAAATTTGGGTCTGACTCCTCGATTTCCTTTATCGCTTTAGCGATCTTCTCAGTAGTCCACTTGACGCCAGTATTTGGCTGGTCTGTACAGCCGTATAATTCGTTGATTCTGTATAGTCTATTGTCGTTATCTACTGCGTACCAGCCTACACTAAATGGCTTTGAATATCCCCAGTCAAAGCCTCTAAAGATTCTCCATGTTTCTGGAATCTTGAACGGGCTTATGACATGCGTCCACTTGCGGTCTAAATAGTGTTCTATCTCGTCGCTCCATTCTGTGAATACTTGTCCGCTAAATGAATTCCAGTCTCCGTACAATAGTGCTTTCTTGTCTGCTTCCGGGAGCATAGCTAGATTTGCGATATAATACGGGTCGTTTTCTAACAGCTTTTTGTTATCAAAGACCGTTGATGGTACAAACATGCGGCTACGTACGCGCTCTATAAGTTCGCCTGTAGGGGTAACGATTTTATATACTCCCTTAATACGAGTCATGGGCGGCGCAGGTGTTATAAATCTTTTCTTTACCCAACCATGACCAACTCCACCAGGGTTTGCACTAGCTCTTATGTATACCCTCGTTCCTGGCGCTGTCGGTCTATTACGTGACATTAGATACATGTACTGCGTACGTGTAAAATGCGTTAGCTCGTCAAATGCGATAAAGTCATATGCCTTACCTTGGTAATTGTATTTATCTATCTCCCTTTGCAAATTTCCAAAATATATTTTTGCGCCACTTCCGAACTTCCAGACGTATTTTGATTCGTTGAATTTTGCGCTCGGAAATGCTTTTGAATATAGATTTATGGATCTATCCATAAGCTCAGAGAGCTGCGGAAATGTACGCCTTAAGATTAGCCCTTTATAGCTCGGTATATGCACCTGCCTTAGCGCCTCACATAGTATAGCGTCGCTCTTTCCGCCTCCGGCTGCGCCGCCATATAACACTTCGTATTCCGGGCGACTCATGAATACCTTTTGGCGTGGCTGCGGCTCCCATGCTATTTTCATTCTTCTACCTCCGCAACCTCTTCATCACTTAAATTAACAAGCACAATGCTTTCAGCCTCTTCAACGCTGATATTTTTATTCTCTGCTTCTGCTTCAAGCAACTTAACTTTTCTTTCTTCAAGTCTGATTCTTTTCTTCGCAAGCTTAAGGTCTTCTTTTTCTTGGAACGTAAGAATAGTCTCCATTGACCGCCTCATTTTTTCGATTGCTTGCAGCGCATTAGCTGCATCTTTTACCTGTTTAAAATCTGTTCTCTTAAATTTTTTCTCAACAGTTTTCTTTGATACTGGAAAACCATCTGAATTGTATTCGGTTTCTTCAATCAGGTATCTATTAAACTGCTTTGGATCTAAAAGGGCGTCGCTCATTATATTAGACAAGTTATGTACTATGCCTATTTCTTTAGATAAGTCTATAGATTCTAGTTTAGATACGCGCTCTACAGCTTTTCCGACAGTATCTGATACATATTTCCTGCGCTTTTCTTTCCACTCATGACGGCGCGCGTATTCTGAAATAGTGCGCGCCGATGTTTGATATTTAGTAGCTAGTTTTGCGTATGACGTATTTGTTGTTATGTATTCTACTTCAAGCTTGTTCCAATCCATGATTTCCTCCAGCTTTATTATGCCTATTGGTATGCGTTTTTTCGCCTGCTTCAAAATTTTTAAAAAAGTTTTGAAAAAGGTGTTGACAATGTCCGACATTAGGTGTACAATATAGACAAGCTAGAGAGAGCAGAAAGCTCAAGGAGGACGAAACGATGAAAAACATAGACGCATTAAACAACATTAAGAACACAGCAATTAGAAACTATGAAGATAAGAGCATCTGGTATGCAGTACTAGTTGACGAAGACGACAATGATTACGGAACAGGAAGTTTCGATTTTATCAAAGCTTGCGAGATGCTGGAGAACATCAATGGTAAGAGAATAGCAATCGTTGATGACAACGACGGATATTGTTTAGATATCATCGAGAAAGATGATATTGCAGAGTTTATGTAAGGAGGTGTACACATGGGAGAGGAGAAAAAAACAGAAAGAGTCTCAGTGCGAATGACACCGACATTAAAAGCTGCTGCTACCGAGATAGCGGCAAACGAAAACAGGACGCTGAGCAACTACATTGAATCTCTAATAGTTGAACAGGTTCAGAAAATCAAAAAATAAAAAATCGAGCCGCTCTAACGGCTCGAAACACCCTAGAAATTACCACCCCTGATAATTAAAAGGAGCTATAATTATGTTAAACGAAATTACAAAGAAAATCAACTGCGAAGAGTATCTAAACTCATTAGATTTTTGGTACGGAGTCAGACCAAACGGCGAAGATCATTACACAGTATATTGCTTTATGAAAGATTCTGACGGAATATCATCCGTTCCATACACGGGAGACCTTGAAAAAGGTGTGCGTATTGGAGCTTTTGAAACTAAAGAGAATGCAATTGAAAAGATAAAGCTATCTGCTGCACCCAATAGGGCAATAGTATTATACGAGCGTGAGAGCTTAGAAGCTGGCAGTGATTTATACTTCTCATTCACACCACAAGAAATTATAAAGGCAGCTTAATAAAAAACGAGGGGGTCCCCCTCGTTTTCTCTTGCTTAAAAATAACTCCACCCTGTAGCGCCTACCTCTATTCCCACTTGGGCATTAAGCATTATGAATATAATACCGTCCATCAATGCGTTCATTTCTTTTCCACCTTTCCGCTTTTTGCATCAAAAATTAATTCGCTATCTCTATACTTATCCACAAGCTCGCTAATATCTGTCATGCTAAGATTATTCTTGTGCATTAATGCAAGAATTGTTTTTTCATTGATTGCTACCTTTTTTCTGTCTAGCATGAGCTGCCTAGTGAGCCTGTTTATATCTTTTGTTTTAACTTCAAGAGCGCTCTCGTAATTTTCTTTGAGTTTCCTTTGGTTATTCTTTTCTCTAGCTAATCTCCAAACGAGCGTGGATATTTGATTTCTCATTTCATCAGCATAAACTTCATGTAGCCTCAATTCTAAATCTGGTGAGTCTTGATAGATTTCGTAGCACTCAAAAAGTTTCTTGGCGTATCTACATTCAGTACCCCCTTCTTCACATTTCTCTATCTGTTTTCGATGTTTTTTCTTTGTGTCAAAAAAATGCATGCAACCTTCACACGTGATCGTGTTTTCTTTATGCGCCATAAAAAAAGGGCATTTAATGTAATAACTCATCATTCCCTCCTCATTCTGATTAGCACGCTAAATCCGAGGCCGTCCCCTGGATCTCCTGAAAAGATCCCGACCTGTCTGCCATCGTGTTCAACTATGCAATCTGTGAATACATATTTAGTTTTATTATTTTTATTTATGAGTTTTGAAATAAATCTTCCGTCTCCTGGATCGTTTATGATTCTCTCTACTTGCCCCCTTGTAAATGTTCTATCCGAAACAATCGGTTCTGGTTTTTTTAAACCTAAAGAGCCACCCCAGCATCTTTTGCTTTTTCCTTGCCTTGCCATGTATAAGGCTTTTCCTGTAATTCCTGTCTCATCAAATCTCAATTTATCCGTGTTACAATATCCAGCCTTCCACTTTTTTTCTAAGACATCTCTATCTGTTCCCTTAAAAATCATGTGGATGTGACACCTTGCTTTTGAGCCTGTATCATCTCCTTTGTGGTTTGAGATCACATATACATACTCAATTTTCTTTACGCCTCTTTTAGCCATCTCGTATCTAACTCTTCTAGCGTAATTTCTTATATCTCTTAATACACTCTCCCTATCACTAGGCAAGTGATTGTCATCATAAGTTGCATCTACGGAGTAATCACCATCATCAAAATTCAGATTACACAATCTAACAAAAAACCTCTGGCTTCTTTTTGAGTTTAAACTTTTCTGTGTCGGTGTAGTTTCTTTTCTTCTCTCTGCTCTATTAAATTTTCTCTTTCTTGGAGATATATTAAATATTTCTATTTCTTGATATCTTCCGCAGTGATATTTCTTTGTTCTAATCATGATTATATTTTCGCTAACTTATTAATACTCATTTGAACTTTTAAACCAGCTCGCAGCTGGTGATTGTTTTCTCGTTTTTTTATGTTTTCTTCTTATATATATGAGGCGGCGAATATGACTACTTAATTATGTTGTGCTCTTATATGTATATTTATTTTTCAGAAAGGATCTTTATGTTCGCCGCCGTCATAGCAATTTAGTTATATGAATATCCAATATAGGATCACTAGGCATCCTGCAGAGATAAGCAGATCTGCTGCTAGATATAGTTTGTTTGCTTTTTCCATTTTGTTTAGTGCAGTGAATAGCAATGCGTTAACGCCTGCTATAATTCCTAATATCCATAATGTAAGTATTAAGTCGATCATTGTTTACTCCTATATATGTGAAGTAGCGGACGTTGGTTTGAGAGATTATCATTTTTAAATCATTATTGTTTGCCTTATAAAAATAACTTACGGTGTCCGCTACTTACATAACGCATCTACTCTAACCACCAATTCATAACTTCTTCTGCTGTTTTCCAAGTGGTTTTTAAACCTTCTTCTCGCCTCACCTCTAACATCCTGTCAAAGGCTATCAGATATCGTTTTTTTATTCGGGGATACGCGTCGAGCTCTTGTTTCGCTTTTGTTGACATAGGACAGCCTACACAGCCAATTCTTTTGAACCCTTTATCGTAGAGTTCGCAATAAGGTACATTGTATTCTTTGATGAACTCCCAAACCTCTTCATTAGTCCAATCAATAATTGGATTTAGAATCTTCTTGTGATAGTCATAGCAAAACTTGAACATTGGAGCGTCTGAAACATTGTCGGTTGACATTCGTCTTTTGCCAGACTTCATATGTTCCTCTGCAAGATTGCGCTTGCTTTTTCTGTTTGCACTCTCCGCCCATCTAACCCCTGTAATAACAAACCTGCCTACGCCCCCATATTCCTTTAATTCTTGGCAGCAGTACCGAGCACGTCTTGTTGGTGGCATTTTCTTTCTAGGGATTAAGTTGCACACTGTAATTCGTTTTCCGTCTTCGTCATACGGATATTCGAATTTAACATCTGGGTGCTGGTCTTTGATGAACCTCACCGCCTCTGGTGGGTCTATCCCTGTACAGTTGTAGTGCGCATCATAGGCAACTCCTGCCATATCAGCTA